>FLOH01001261.1_pt1 | contig 40569 bp, 46 predicted proteins | sample 756751 | NCBI WGS metagenome assembly FLOH01 (sample SAMEA4026879, study PRJEB14308) | marine metagenome | biome: coastal water; material: water | depth 74 m
TACGCTTGCATTAACAAATAAGCCCAATAACACTGCCCAAATAAATTCCATCTCAAAAAGCTCCTGCATCAAAACTGCCAAAGAAAGAACATAGGGGGCTGGTGTCGTCATGATATAAGTAAGTGCTGCAGCTAATTTTCCAGACTTGCGCCCCACCTTAGAGCGAAACTGATCTGCTACAGTCACAAATTTCGAGTCATGTACCTTCTTCGCCATAAAAAAAGCGAATAGAAAATAAACCGCATACCACAGCAACCCATTTGTAACCCATGCAACCACCCCATAACCAAAAACAAACTCCCCAACTCCCAAAATCAAACCATACCAAGTTGTAACAAGTGTCATCACAAAGGCAGGCAAGGTAAGCTTCCTCGCAGCCAAAAGGTAATTTTCGTCATCCATTGATTTTCTTGCAAAAGAAAGCCCCAAAACGAAAAGAACCAACAAATATCCGCCAATTATCAAATTATCAACTAAACTTAATTCCATACTATTTTATTAATGATGTAAAAATTTCTTTTATAAATTTTGAGGAGACAATACATAGCAACCCCTGCTCACGCTGACTAATCAAAACACGCCCTCCATTTGCCTCATTCGATGTGCCAATAAGCCGCCCTTGTTCCATTTCCAAACCATCAAGAGAATACTTCAGCCCATCTGATTTATTAATTACAACTCTGCGCAATGGATACAAAGAAACTCGCGCCCCCACAGGTAAATCAAGTTCCCAATTCAAAGGCAGATAAAAGACCATGTCCCCCCCACTTACAAATAAGATTTTGCGCTCGGAATACTTCAAACAAAGATGCAAAATTTCTAAACTATGATCAAAGCGCGATCCAATAAATCCCATAGCCAAATAAAAAGGTGCTTCAATATTTATCAAGGCCTTTTCTAAATCAGTTGAATTCTGCTCGGCAACACTCAAAATATCCACACCAGTCTCCCTAAAAAAATTTAAATCCAAAACAGAATCCATATCCCCAATCAAGACATCAGGCATAAGCCCCCACTGTTTCAAATGATTAGCTCCACCATCTACCGCAATTAACTTCATTCCATTCGCCACATCATCGCCATCGCCATCGCCAGCATCAGCATTAGAACCCAAGGCCATGCTACCGCCAACACCCGAAGCTACTCCACTACCAAAAATATCAACAACATTATTAAACTGTTGCCTTGAAACCTCTCCATTGCCAATCAAACAAACCGTTTGATCAAAATTAAAATCCATATGTTGTTTTCTTACGCCAGTATTACCTGGATCAAGTACAAGGGTATAATCTCAGCCTCCTTAAAAGGAAACACCCCTAACAACCTTATCTATATCCTATAACCTCACAAAAATCAAAGTTTCTCGAAGAACTTCCACATTTCCTCCCCAGCAGCCTTCGGCCAATTATGAGGATAATAGTTTCCCCCACCATCATAATCTTCAGTATGCGGACACCAAACAACCGGAGAATCTTCCTCACAGGCACTGTACTCTACACAATTGCCCCAAAAAGGATAAACTACCTCCGACTGACTTGAGCATTCATTCTGTTTCAAAAAAGCATTCTTCGCCACAACTCCAGATGAGAAACTTGCCAACCTATCATTTGGATTATGCCATTGCATCACCGCAACTGGCCCAGAACATTCACTACTACTTATGCTTCCGCCCAAGCTTGCTACTGCCCTAATCTTATCTCCTCGAGCACAGGCTAAACTATTTGAAAACCAGCCTCCTAATGAATGCCCTGCTACAAATACCTCATCCTCATTAATACAATATGAGCTGAGGTATTCTTCATACATCTCATCAAACAACTGATAATCCCTCAAAGCCCCCGCACTATCTCCACCATTTGACCAAGTAAAACTAGATCCCCTTTTTACCCCAGCAGGATAAACAAAAATAGCCTGCCCCTTACTAGCATTTTCAATTTTATAATACTGCTTCACCTCGTAATTTGGGCTAGTTCTACCATGAAATGCAAAGACCAAAGAATAGGGAGTATTTGAATCATAGTTTGCTGGCAAAGAAAAAATAACTTCGCGCTCAACACCATCAATCATAAATTTAGTAGGAGCCACAAATGGCCTTTTCTTCCCACAACCAGAAGACCTCGGATCACGCAAAATAGAAGCTAGGGTAACGCCATTCTTTATTTTCAACATTTGCTGCAACATAAAAGCCACCTCGCCCCTATTTGCAGACTTCCCAGGCAAATAAGAATATCGTGAAAAAATGTTATTTACGTGTGAAAAATTTCTATATTTCTCGAACCACTCGCCCTCAATTTCAGCACCTACATTTAGACCAAATGCCTCTACCGCTATCTTCAGAGCTTCAACCATATTAACACCCTGATTCGGTCTAAATTTCCCATCATCATAGCCATTAACAACTTCTTCATTCTTAGCCAAGCACACATAAGGCGCAAACCACTCGGTCTGAACATCGATAAAACAACCACCACCACGAAGCTCATCTCCGCGATCCAGTGATTCAAAAATCATTTTTAATAATTCAGCTCGACTCACTGATTGATCAGGCATAAATTTCCCATTCCCATATCCTTTAACTACTCCCAAGGAAAAAAGATACTCAATACTTTCCTTATACTCATGGCCATCAATATCCATAAAGTCCCCATCGCCCAAAGGCCCAAAATCATCAGGAGCTACAACCAGCTCATCCTCCACCACAGAGTTATTGCTAGACTCGCCTGGCTCACTCGAAGAATCTTCAACAGGCTCAGGAGAAGAAATCGATTCAGGCTGCCACACACTTCCATCCCCTCCATTTATATAGCTCAAAGCACCTGCAAAATTGGAAAATAAAAAAACTCCCAACAAAATAGTTGCAAATACAACAAGCAAACTGGAGATCTTTTTCATAATCTTAAAGCATATAAGCTTGATAGCTTAAGAATGCTCCCATAAAAAGACTAGTTAGTCCAATAAGAACTATTAAATTCTTATTAGAACTTGCCCGTATAGCTGCCTTCATTAAATTACCTGGTGCCAACATATAAAAAGTCCCTTCCAATAACAAACCCCATGCAATTAAGGTAACTAATACTGGCCAACCACCCTCCCAAACATTGTGATAATGAATTGAAATCAATCCAAAAACCAATTCAAAAAGTGCGATTGGCATAAAAGACAAGTGATTGTTTTCATATTTATCCATTAATTGAAGCCAAGACTTTACATAAAGCAACATCGAAAGACCAAGAATTAAGAAAACCGGTCCCATAATTGACGACAACAATATTGTACTTTCCATATAATTTTTATTAGAAATAAATAATTAATTTAATACATAGGCATTAAACCATATATACATAATAAGTTAAAACAGCACCAATAATCACCACTAGCCCTCCCCAAACATTCAATTTACTATCAGAATCAAACCAGGCGCCTAAGGGTTTAATCCAAGAGGCTGGAGCAAGCAAATAAAACACTCCCTTCAGTGATGCCGCCCAAGCAATAATAGTAACCACTACATAAATATCCTTACTCCACACATTGTAAGTATTGAATATCAAAAGCCCCAAAGCTAATGGAAATACGCCCATAAATCGACGAGCAGGAATATCAGAAACAAAAGTTCCAACAAACCTCCTCCATTCTTCTTTATAAATAAGCAGAGATAAACCAACCACAAGATAAACCGGTCCAAAAACAGACAGAATCAACATTGGAGTTTCCATAGATTTGAGGTTATAGAATTTAAATAACTATACGCGCTAAAGCCAAATTAAGTCAAATCATCCACTAAAATTTTTATGCCAAGACAAAAACTCCCCTATAAATTGTAGAACTTGCCTATTTAACAACATCCTATTTTTAATTCCAGGATAATCACTCACTGGTCTGCCAGTATAAATATACGAAAACAATAAATGTGAAAAAGCTAATTCGTAATGTCCTTGAATACCAAATCCAGCATATTCACCTACTGCCATCTCTCTACGCAATAAAGAAATATCCTTCCTCATATCTCCTGAAAACACCTTATTATTTAAATGTACAGCAAACTGATTCACCTCTTTATCATCGTCCACTACTTTACCTAAAGGCAAACTACAGGAACCAAATTCAGTTGATGCATCACCATGTGCAACATAAGATTCCCCTTGATCAACCAGATCCATTCCAAAAATATCCACCCAAAAATCTCGCTCTTCTTTCAAACTGACCGGATCCATCCCCTCCCTTTCCATGTCCATTGATTCCACCTTGCCCCCATGCTCTTGAGTTAAAACATGTGAACCATAACAAATCCCAATTACGGGAATGCCCAATTCCCTAAGCTGCGAATGAATATCACTTACCACTTCATATATATTGGCAAAATCAAGATAATCATCTTTCAAACTTACAGATGCAGGAGAACCACCTATAATGACTGCAGCATAATCTTGTAAATTCAAAGTAAATTTACTTCTTACATCATAATGAATTAAATTAATTTCATTACCAAAATAATGACCAATAAATTCGGTAACAGTTTCAGGAATTTTGCCGCCAAACAACCTTTCTACTATTCTCTTTACCACTTCATGAAGACCAAGTTTCTCTATAAGAGAAAATCTTACTTTCATATTTCTTGTAGGTAGGCCAATTCCTCCATCAACAACTAGAATCTTCCTATCCCCGATAATATCTTTCAAACTCTTCCTCACTATCAACATTAATTCTTCATAATCATCAATAGCTCTATCTGTAGAGGCTAAAACACTTGATTCAATAAATTTCGCCATCAACCTACGTGTAGGATCTACATTCACTGAATCAGATGAAACAATTTCACCACCTGTTAACGCTATCAACCTATTAAGTATATAAAAAATTAGAACGGATCCTATCAAATCCACCAAGTATATGCAAAACTAAAAATTCAAAATTGCCTCAAGAGTTCCAGTTCCACCTCTATCCCGTCTACCTTCATAAACCCTCACCACAAAAGACAATCCCCCCAAATATTTTTTTAAATAAGGTTTAATAATAGGCATTCCCTTTTTTGAATGTAAACCTTTCCCTGTAATAAAGAGCACCTTCGACAGGCCTCTACTTCTGCACTCATCCAGGAATTCATCAGTCAAAGACTTCACATCACTATTTCTAAGCATCCCCCTACTATGAAAATCAAATTCAGCTTCAGGTTTACTAAGATTATCAAACTTATTGATCTTAGTTTTCTGGATTTTCTTTTTCTTTGCCATAACTATGCCGCTTCCTCAGGAACTGTTTCTTCAGCTACTTCATCATCTTTCAAATCAGCACTTTCTTCAATTTCATTTTCATCATCATGGTCTCCCATCATTTCCTCCATTTCCTCAAACATTCCTTCGGAGTCCTTATCATCATAGTATCCTCTCATCCCCTCCCACTCTCCTCTAAAAAGCAAAGCAGACAACAAAGCGCCAGTAATACCTGCAAACATCAGGTATTTAGCCCATTTCATTAGATCCTCTTTTTTAAAGTATCTTATTACATAAGCAACAAATAAGAAGAGTCCAAGAAAGAAAAGAAACATAAAGAATCCATGCAAATGAAGACCAAAACTAATAGCTCCGGAACCATGCATACGTCCAAATGAATACATATTTTTGAGGTTAAATATTCTAATAAAACTATAGCACAAGCGCCCAAATTCAACAAAAACCCGTGGTCAAAAATCAGATGAAACATACAGTCAAAAAAAACTAACCTGTAAAGTCCTTGACTAACCTGATAGGAATTTGCTAGCCTTTAGTTAAATTCTTTAATAACCCATGAATTTATGGCTTATTCACACACAAACAGTAAGGGACAAACTTACTATCTACATTCTCAGGACGTTGTCCTAAGAGGTGGAAGAGAGCAAACTATTTATTATTTTGCTAAGGAGGTTAAACCTAAAGGTGGCCTAGATGCTATTCCTGAAGGTCGTATCGTTGTAGAAAACGAAAGAACTGGTCTACCAATGCTTAAGAAAGGGTAAATCAAAAAACTAAGGGTGTGCGCAAATATTTTGCATGCACCCTTTTTCTTTGTTCACGCAAAGTTACTAACTACCCTAGCTCAAAATCCTCCATGAAAAAACTCCTCATTATTACTGCACTTCCATGCCTACTGAGCGCAAATATTGCTCTGGCCTTTAGCGATATCTCAGATAGCCACCCATATTTTACTGCACTCAGCTACCTTGAAAAAAAATCAGTAATAAACGGATACCCTGACGGAAGCTTTCAAGCATATAAGCCAATCAACCGCGCAGAACTGCTTAAAATACTCCTCGAAAATTCAAAAATTAAAATTAGTGAACCTACAGAAGACTGCTTTTCAGATGTGCAACCTGGACTCTGGTACTCAAAGTATATCTGCTCCGCCAAAACAGCAGGAGTTGTAGAAGGGTACGACACAGGTAAGTTTAAGCCAGATAAAGCAATCAATAAGGTCGAAGCGCTTAAGATTATGGCCATAGTTTACAATTGGAATTTAGATGAAGCCACTAACCAAGCACTTTATTACGATACCCCCAGCGAACACTGGTATGCCCCTTATATAAAATATGCCAAACTCAAGAACTACCTTGAGGAAACTGGCACGCTATTTAAGCCTGGAGACGAAATAAGCAGAGCCAATATTTCAAACGTCCTCTATAAGCACCTCGCCCGTATAGAAATTGGCCACGACAAGTTTTATGATTCAACAGAGGTCTACATTAAAACAAAATATGGCATCGAATCCACTAATAGTACCACTCAAATATCACCTCAAAACATTCGATTAGAACTAACCTGGCAAAACCCAGCTTATGACCTAGACCTGCACTTAATTAAACCTCTCATCATTGAAGAGGGCGACAACGAAGTACTTTCAAGCGAACACCTAAGCTTCCTTATCCCTTTCAGCGAAGACAGCACAGCATTTTTCTCATTTGAAGAGCAAAAAGAGACCCTCCGAATCACAAAACTTATAGAAGGAAACTACCAGTTTTATGTAGCGCTATACTCAAACCAAACATCGATGACCAGTGCAAAACCTCTCCTAAAATTATTCAGTAATGACCAGTTGCTAAAAACATACGACCTAGAGCAACAAATTCTTTCCCTTCCTCAAGCTGTTCAATCAAACCCCATCAAAAAATGGAATCTTTTCCAAATTGATAATTTGGGAGACATAAACGCATTTTAAAAAACTTACTTCAAATGTCGCTAAATTGCGCATGCTAACTTCCACTTTTAAACCCATTTAATACTACAGCCCATTGCAGGCTTTTGCTCTTCAGCAGGTCTCTCACCACCCAACAAAGCCTCAACAGCCCCAGCAAGCTCTTCTTTCTGCACCCCCGATTCCTCCTTCCAATTATCATCCAATCGTCCATGATAAGCCAATTTTCGCTCAGAATCATAAACATAAATATCCGGTGTACACTGCGCCTTATATTCCCTCGCCACAGCTTGATCCTTATCTTCTAAATAAGGAAAATTCATTTCATATTCCAGGGCATATTGCCGCATTTTATCAAAAGTTTCTTCACTATAATCCTCATTGGCGGTGTTGGAATTAATCCCAACTAACTGGACCCCATCACTACCAAAGCGATCCTGCAAGACATTAAGCCTTCCCCAAATTGCCTGAACATAAGGACAATGATTACACATAAATATCAGCACCAAAACCTTTGCCTTCGCAAAACTTTCCAACCCATAAGTTTCGCCATCTATTCCCTCTAATAAAAAACCGCTCGCTTCGCTCCCCATTGGCACTTTAACTGACTCAAGTAAAACCATATTTCTGAATTATTTAATTAAAAAGCAAATTCCACTGCCCCCTGCATCTTATCATGCACCTTCCTAATTTCCATTCGATTCAACACATCAATCAAGGCCTTCCCAGAAGCGATTGTGATATCTGTATCTGAACCATGCCCAAACCAGGATTTATCCTTTTCATCCTTCCACTCAATATTAACCATCCCCACAGCTTCCTTATCTGGTGTAATTGCATTCACAGTAAAACCAACCAAGCGCCCCCTAAGCCCAGAAGCAGTCACAATACCGGAGTACAAAGCCGAAACTGGCCCATCGCCCTCTGCTTCCACTTCGCTCATTTCCTCTCCCATACGCACAACTATCTCAGCCCTAGCAATTTTATCTTTTTCAGAATGAATTCTTGCCTCAACAAGCTGATAACGCTTTTCTATATCATAATCCATAGCCATCTGAATTAAATCTTCATCGTAGATATTCTTTTTTCTATCAGCAAGCGCCTTGAACTTTGAAAAAATATTATCTAAATGATCTTTCTCTACTTCAATTCCAAGTTGACGCAAACGGTTGCCCAAAGCCTTTCGTCCAGAATGTTTCCCCAAAATAATTTGATTAGAATTGTAACCTATATCTTCAGGCTTCATTATTTCATAAGTCTCTCGATTTGCTAAAACCCCATGCTGATGAATCCCCGCCTCGTGAGCAAAAGCATTTCTCCCTACAATTGCTTTATTTACCTGCACTTTTTGACCAGTTATTTGCTGAAGCATCTTACTTGTTGCAAAAATTTCCTGAGAATTAATATTGGTCATTTCTTTAAAGATATCCGGTCTAGTACGCATGGCCATCACCACTTCTTCTAATGCAGCATTACCTGCCCGCTCCCCAATTCCATTTACAGTACACTCAATCTGAGTTGCGCCAGCCTGAACGCCTGCCAAACTATTTGCCACTGCAAGCCCCAAATCATCATGACAATGTGTAGAAATAATCACAGAATCTGCACCGGGAACCTTTTCACGAATAAATTCAATCAAATCACCAAATTCTTCCGGCGTGCTATAACCCACTGTATCGGGGATATTAATGGTATCTGCACCTGCCTTAATTGCTGCTGTTAAAACTTCCACTAAAAAATCCCGATCCGATCTTGTAGCATCTTCAGGAGAAAAATCCACTCTATCGGTAAAACTCTTAGCCATTTTTACTCCCATAACCGCCTTGGCCACAACCTCTTGCCGAGTCATCTTCAATTTGTATTTCATATGAATATCACTTGTCGCAATAAACACATGAATGCGCGGCTTCTTCGCTTTCTGCAAAGCCTTTATACAAGCCTCAATATCGGCCTCATGGCAACGAGCCAAGGCACAAACTTCCATCTCCTCAGCTTGTTCTGCGATCTGCCGCACCGATTCAAAATCCTCCGGCGAAGCATTGGGAAAACCAGCTTCAATCACATCTACTCCCAATTTTTCTAATTGCCGCGCCATCACTAACTTTTCTCGTAAATTCATTGAGAATCCTGGCGACTGTTCCCCATCCCTTAATGTAGTATCAAATATTTTAATCATTTTTTATAAGTTATTTTTTGAAATATTATGTGCAATTGCATCCCCTATCACATCTGTTGAAACAAAAGTTTTTCCTTCAGCAATATCTATAGTTCTATATCCATCCTGCAGGACTTTATCTACAGCGCGCAGCACTGCCAGAGACTCCAGCTCCAGGCCAAAAGAATGCTTCAGCAGCAGGCCAGCCGAAAGTATTTGCCCAAGGGGATTTGCAATTCCCTGTCCAGCAATATCTGGAGCTGAACCTCCAGATGGCTCATACATACCAAAACCTTGAGCATTAATTGAGGCAGAAGGAAGCATCCCCAACGAACCGCTTAAAACAGAAAGTTCATCAGAAATAATATCTCCAAACATATTAGGCATTAACAAAACATCAAAATCACTTGGACGCTTTAACACCTGCATTGCAGCATTATCTACATACATATGATCGTAATTAACCTGAGGAAAATCCTCCGCCACTCTATCCACAACTTCCCGCCAAAGCTTTCCACAACAAAGAACATTAGCCTTATCAATGGAAGTAAGCCTTCCACTGCGTTCTTCTGCAGCCGCGAAAGCCACCCTCGCAATATCTTCAATTTCACTCTCCGTATACTGCATAACATCTCTTGCCACTCTTTGAGTAAGGCCACTTTTCTCGCCATCACACCCAGCCACAGAATGCCCATCAACAACTTCATGTCTTCCAAAATAAATTCCAGATGCAAGTTCCCTCACACACAAAATATCCACACCACCAGCAACTATTTCATCCTTCAAAACACAAATTCCACCCAAACACGGATACAAATTAACGGGCCGCAAATTCACATTAAAAACAAAATACTTCCTTATCGCCAATATCGAATTAGCTTCACAATCCTTCCATTTAGCCTCACTACGAGCATCAACAGGCCCGCCAACAGAACCAAACAAAATAGCATCACTCTCCTCACAAACATCAATAGTTTTTTGGGGTAAATGCTTTCCATACTTTTCAAATGCAGCACCTCCAATTAATGCTTCCTTAAAATCAAAATCATGACCAAATTCCTCAGCCACACGCTGTAAAACTTTTACCCCCTCCTCCATAATTTCTGGCCCGATTCCATCACCAGCCAAAACAGCTATTTTGCCTTTCATAACAATTCAAGATTAAGGAATAAATTTTTCGCCCTCTTCTCATCAAATGCTTTAATTGCATCAATATTACTAAACAAATAATCAAAATCATCCATTTCCTGAAGCAAACACTGCTTTCTATATGTATCGATCGAAAAGCCCAACTCGTAATCTGCAAAACCTACAGTTTGTGCCGCTATATTCACCAAAATCTCTCCCTCAAAAGCATACAAATTCTCCACAAACTTCTGATCCAACACAATTGGTAAGATAAGATTTTTCAAAGCATTGTTGTAAAAAATATCAGCAAAAGATGGAGCAATTACCACCTTCACCCCAAAATCTGCTAAAGCCCACGCCGCATGCTCACGCGAAGAACCACAACCAAAGTTTTCACCAGCCACTAATATTTCTCGCCCCTTAAATTTATCTAACTCAATTTCATCGGCAATTGATTCAAGCAAATGATCACCCAATCCAGCCTTATCGGTAACTTTTAAGTAATCAGCTGGGATGATTAAATCCGTATCGATATCACGACGCTTAACTGGAATAATTTTAGATTTTACGATTTCCATAACTACAAAATTAATTTATAAAAACTTCCTCACATCAGTAATTTCACCTGATATCGCTGCTGCTGCTGCCATAATAGGACTCATTAAATGAGTAATAGACCCCTTTCCCTGCCTGCCAACAAAATTCCTATTACTAGTACTTGCACAACGTTTTCCCGCTGGAACTTGATCATCATTCATCGCCAAACACATGCTGCAGCCGGGATTTCTAAATTCCGCCCCAGCTTTCTCAAAAATCTTATCTAAACCATCTAACTTCGCCACATCCCTCACCTTTTCAGACCCCGGAACTATATAAACCTTCACACCCTCCGCCACTTTTTTTCCTCTAAAAATCTCTGCACACTCCCTTAAATCTGAAATACGCGCATTTGTACAAGAACCAATAAATACATAATCAACTTTTACTCCATCCATACCTGCCCCAGATTTCAAACCGGTATAATCTAAAGCCTTCTTTCCTGAATCATCTAATCCATCAGGCACTCTTTCGTTAATCCCCATTGCTTGACCAGGATTAAAACCCCAAGTCACCATAGGGTGCATATCATCAACATCAACCATCACTGTCTTGTCATATACAGCATCTTTATCACTACAAAGCTTACTCCAATATTTCACTGCCTGTTGCCAACGAGCCCCTTTCGGAACACACTTCCTCTCTCTCAAATATTGAAAAGTCACAGCATCTGGAGCAATTAAGCCTGCCCTTGCACCACATTCAATACTCATATTACAAATCGTCATTCGTTCCTCCATTGTCATTGCCTCAATAGTTTCACCACAATATTCAATCACATGCCCCTTTGCGCCACCCACACCAATCTCACTGATTAATTTTAAAATCAAATCCTTGGCCCTAACACCCTTAGGCATCTTTCCTTTGAACTCCACCCTCATAGTTTTAGGTGGCTGCTGTAAGATTGCGCCTGTAGCCATCACATGACCTACCTCTGTCGTACCAATACCAAAAGCCAAGGCTCCAAACGCCCCGTGTGTAGAAGTATGACTATCTCCACACACGATTGTCATTCCTGGCTGAGTTAAACCAAGTTCCGGTCCAATAACATGCACAATTCCCTGGTTGCCACTTTCCATATCCAAAAGTTTCACACCAAACTCTTCACAATTTCGTCGAATAGTAGCAATTTGATTCAAGGATCCCGGAGCAGTACTTATCATTCTGTCCTTCGCTGTAGAGACATTGTGATCAATTGTTGCCACCGTTCTTTCTGCCGCATGCATAACAAAGCCACGTTCTCTCAACTGAGAAAAAGCCTGCGGCGAAGTCACCTCATGAACCAAATGCAAATCAATGGCCAAGATATCTGGAAAACCATCAGACACACCAACATTTACCACATGCTCTTCCCAAATTTTCTCTACAATATTTTTAGCTTTAGCCTTCATAACTATCTGATTAAATAAACAAAAAAGCCCTCATCATCCCTGACGAGCGCTTAAAATTAAATTTCAACAATCGTCAAAGACTACAACTCAAGAATCAGGAGCAGCAGACTTTGAACACTATTTATTGATCTTTGATTTATCATAACATACAAAAAATATGCCTAAGCATTTTTAAAGTCAAGCATTTCAAAACACTTCAAACATTATATTTGACAACACAAATCAATCAGTGAAAGAATAACTCCCTATTTTTAAATTGATAATTATGAGCACATCAGATGCCCCTACAGCAGTTTCTCCAATCGGGGAAGGTAATGAATTAGATACCGTTGAAGCAAACCACACACCCCACCAAAGTGTTGCAACAGCACAATCCATAATGGCAGCAGTAGATGAAGCAACAGCAAATGTAGATTCACAAGGAATTGTATTAAATACCGCAAACCAAGCAAATCAAGCAATACGAAACAGCGAAATAACAGCTGAAAATATGACAATAGTCGAGATTCTAGAAAGAAAACCTTTTTTTAAGGGACTTTCCACTGAAGGACAAGAATTTTTAGCTAATGAATCTCAAACACTTTCACTTAGCCAAGGTAGCCCACTTGATAAAGAAGGCCTCTACATCTCAGTTTCCTCTACAGGTTCCGACTTAACAGTAATGGGAGAAGAAGGCCCTTCAAACATCAAATGGCATCTACAACAAATGGGTAATTTTGGTGAATTTATGTTTGCCTTTGGATTACAACCAAGTGTTCAAGCTGTTGTTTCTAATGAGACCAGCGATTTCATCTTTATGCCTGCTGAATCGTTTAATAAATTAAATCCTGAAGACCAAGCACTTCTTAAAAAGACTGCCATTCTCAGTGCTCGCGTACTAGCACCTACAAATATTGCTGTAGTTCAAGATCAAGCTAGTGCTGCAACAAGTGGAGCAGAAATAAATGTACCATCATACAAAGGCATAAAAGTTCCTAATTGGTTTTTGAGCCACGAAGAACTAATAAAAGAAACATATCAACCAGGAGAAGAGATAGAATTAGAAAAAGGAAAACAATATATAGTTTTAAGAGGAGAAGTTAAGGTAAAAGATCTATCCGGAAAACAAACTCTAGCACACATAAAAGGACGAACAAGAATCGGTGAAATAACAACACTAAGTTCAGGAGACAAAGTCAATCCAACAGCTCGACTTTTTGCAGGAACAACAGATACAATAATTGGAGAAATACCTATGGCTTCTCCCGGAAGTGAACTACACCTGCTACAACTTGACGATATGGGAGTTGCAATTCATGCAAAATTAGCAGGCGCCGCTAAACATCAGGCAGAACTACGCAATAAACGAAGCGAAAAAGACGAATTCAGTGATTTCGATTGGTCCAAACTGCTAAAATAATTTAGCAAAAAAACAGCTTACTCTCTCTCAAAGTTCATGCAAACAAACCCAGACGAAGAAAACACTATTTTCTTAGACAAAAAAGTTGGTACAGGTGCAGAAATTGATTGCTACACAATAAACCAGGGCGAATCTATTCCCCAAAAAGTCCTAAAAACTCCCCACCTATTTGGTCGCTTTTGGCAAACACAAACTAAGGAACATATTGAAAGATGCCTCAATGCAATTAGAGAAATTGGCATAAGCAGTATCCCCACTAGAATCAGGGAAAAAATTCAAGTTGTCTTTCCTTGTGGAACAATAAAATTAGTAAAACTAGCAACTGAGCACCCTTACATAGCAGACATCGATGAAAAAGTTCTACAATATGAAGATTTGATAGACCCAGAAGTTGGGCCAAAAATAGTAGCAGAGTTATTGGAATAGACCTATACGGAGGAGTATTTGTAGCTGATATTATCAAAGGATTTATTAAAAAGCTTATCCTTGAAACCTTAGCAAAAATACCAGGAGGTAATATCGTTTCAAGAAACATCAAAGGAATTCGTGGTCAAATGAATAACATCCTTGTAATCGATGGAAGCCCGATTCTAAGCGACCATGGCATGTTTGATCTCTCAAAAAATGGAAAACTAAAAATGGCCACAAGGCTTATTCACAATATGACAATCGCAGGAACTAAAGTCCTCCTAGACAAAATCAACTCCGAGCACTTAAATAAAATCCCTAAAGAAGATATAGAAGCCATCCCCTACAAAGGGCCAGCAGTATTAAAAAGAATTGCCACTTACATACTTCTAAAAGTCCTTATCCCTCTCTATGAAAGAGATTTAATGTCTCAACAAAAACTAAGACAACTTCAACCTAAAAGTTAATAGAAATCTCTCTACGAACAACAAAATAATTTACTTTTCCATCTAGGGGGGCGGCGGGCTTTCAAAAGCTCCGCCGCCCCCACAAGCCACGAGCTGAACATTAGCCCTTCCGCTGCATCAACCGCAGCCCCCCCAACACCAGCAGTGAACTCAGCTGCATCCCCGCAGCCAGCATAAACACTGTTGAGATCGAAACCTCTTCGGCGATCATGCCACCAACGAAGCTCGCCCAGATTGCCGAGGCGTTCATCGCCGCCATGTAGACGGAAAACTGCGTCGCCGCAGCCCTCTTCGCCGTAAGACCCATGAAGTAGCTCCGCAAAGCCACCAAACAAGCCCCGTCGAAGATTCCCGTCAACATAATCAACGCAAACACCACAGCCTGATTTACCCAGAGAAAAGCCAAGGCTCCAATCAGGAAGTAGGCGCAAGCTTTGCCAAGCAAAGCCATCACCATCCCCTTCAAGTCACCAAGCTTCCTCAGCAGTCCAGCGCCAAGCCAGACACCTGGAATCTTCGTCAGCGTTACCGCCGTGAAAACCACCCCCAGGTAAGCTTTGCCGTACTGAAGCTCGCCGGAAAGCCAGGGGAAGATCACCGGTGAGGTAGTGCTTTCGCAGAGGTGCGCGGTCAAGGCAAGGAGTATCGCCAAGATCGGCAGCACACCCCAAAAGCTTTTCAGCAACGCCTTCCAAGCAGCCCCTTCCTGCTCAGCATCACTATCCTCATAAGCATCACTCACGGTCACAGCACTCAGCTGTCTCAGCAGCATGAAGCGCGGCCAAAAAAGGCCCAGCATAGCGGCAACAGCGACCACCGCCATAACCAGCCAGAACCAATCCAAGCGCGCAAGAATCATTAGGGAACCAGCACCTCCACACCACTCCCCCAAGTAAGTTGTTGTAGCCACACTGGCCTGCATCGGCCCACGCTCCTTGCGAGGAACCAGATGAATCGACAACGCATCCGTCGCCACATCCTGAATGGCCCTTCCGAGGTTCACTGCCACCGCTGAATACATCAAGGTCGTCGCCGTCTGCCCAAAGGCAAGCAGCAACAGGCCCCCAAGCATCAACGAAGTAGCAATCAGCACCCAGTCAAAAAGAGCCTCTTCCGAACGTTTAACGCCGAAACGCTTCAAGACCCAGTTGTCCACCATCGCCGCAAACACCGGTTTAGCCAACCACGGCCAACCCAGCATCGAGATGTAGAGTCCAGCCTGAGCCTTGCCGATCACACCACTGCTAATCACCCTTTGAAGGTAAAAAAGCAGCGTCACCGCCAGAAAACTTCCGATCAGACCCTGCACGAAGTACAGAACCACGAAGATTCGGTAGTTTTCCCAGCCCTTCTTAATGTTCTCCCACATGCTCCACCCCCATGCACAACGCAAAGCGCCATGCGAAAAGAATTATTGTTTATTCGCAGAGAGTAACTCATCTCCGCGGTGCTTAGCCATCTGCTCTCCAAGCAGCAACCAAGCAACTCTCGTCAGACAAGTCACTCTCTAAGAATCCTAATTTTCAATGATCGAGAAAGAAAAAGGAAAGAAGGGCAAACTATATGGTATGTAAAAATGAAATACAATAAAAAGACCAAAAGCATTAGAAAAAGGACCTAAAGCTTCCGCCAAGGCCCTTTCAAATTCATCGCAATTCAATAGCCTAGAATGAATCCCAAAGTAATTGATTAGTCACTTCATGGTGATACAACACTTCTCCATTCTTCACTGTATTTCCAAGATCTCTTGGTGAACGATTAGCAGTATCCAATTTAAGTCCAAGATATTTACGATGGTGATCTTCTCCCATTGTCTCCTTCATAAACTCACTCTTTTCAAACAATTCAATTGCAGAAAAAATATCAGCAGGCAATTTTTGAACCTCACCCTCATAGACATTCTTCATCATATCATCTAGCTCTTCCCCAGTCGCATCAATACCCTTCATTCCAGCCTTAATCAAAGTGAAAATTGTTAAATAAGGATTAGCATCAGGAGCAACAGTTCTAACTTCCATTCTTGCACTTTTTGCATTTCCCATTGGGATTCTCACCATAGAACCTCTATCAATTGAAGAAGTTTTAATCTCGTTTGGAGCCTCATAATTAGGATCAAGCCTTCGATAAGAATTTACAGATGAATTCATTATTAAACATAAATCATTCGCATAGTACAAAACACCAGTCACAAATTTCCTAGCAAATTCCGAAAGATTATTTTCACCATCAGCATCATAAAACACATTTACTCCATCCTTAGAAATAGACATATTTGTGTGCATCCCACTTCCATTCAAATTAGGCAGAGGCTTCGGCAAAAATGAGGCTGTATACCCCATAGATTTAGCAATCTGCCGAGCCAAAAGCTTATACAACTGAATTTGATCAGCTGTATCTAGTGCTACAGAATATTTGAAATTCAATTCAAATTGTGCCGGAGCAACTTCTGGATGATCTTTCTCATTTTCAAAACCTAATGCTCTTTTTACTTCAGCCAACTTATCCATAAATAAACGCAGAGTATCTTGAGGCAAAGAATTGTAATATCCACTCATAGTAGCTAATTCAAAACCTACACTTTCATGAAACACTTGCTCTGCCTTTTCTCCAGCAAACAAAAACCCTTCAATTTCTGGCGCAACATTAACAACCATTCCTTTATCCCTTAGTTCTGAACAAAGATCCATCAAACTAGAACGAAAATCAGATTTATAATGCGTCCCATCCTCATTACAAACATTAGCAAAAACTAAAACCTTCCCAGTACCGAACAAATCTGATGGTACCCATCTAAAAGTGGTCCAATCGATCTTCAATCTCAAATCAGACTGAGACAATTGACTAAAACCATTAATTGAAGAACCATCAAAAGTTAAATTATCATGAGCTCCAATTAAAAACTTTTTATCATAATCTAAAGCTTGAAGACGCCCTTCTAAATCTGTAAAACAAAGCATCACAGACTTAATCCCAGTCTCTCCCTGAAGATAAGAAATAATTCTGTCCTGCATATCCTCAGACGATGTACCATTAAGTCTTTCTTGCTTAATCTCCAAATTTCTATCCTCAAGCTCTACATAACTTAAATCCAAAAGGTGAGGAAGCTTCCACAAAACATTCCCATAATCCCTATCCCTACCCTGAATAGTTCGCTCCTCTTTATTTGATACCCGAAGCGCTGAAGCTACATCTGACATACGTATTTAGTTAACAAATAGTACTACCTAAATACACAAAAACCTCTCCCCAAAACAAGCACAAATTTACAAACAAAACACACTGTCGAACTTCCCAACTCAACCTGTAAACATTAGACATCTCAGTGAAAAAAGCAGCGCATCAGAACGACTTGTCGGAAATAATTACACCATCAATTGCCTTGCCCAAATGCCAAGGATCAAGTCCAATAACTTTTACTAATATCTAAACAAAAAATAGTGAAATCAAAGCAGCTCCAATCACCGGAGACAAATATAAAAAAATCTTTTTTGCTACAACCCTGTTTCCAAATATAAAGAATATGGCCGACTTAGAAAGCGTATTTGAAATTGCCGCAAAAGTTATGGCAATCACCGCAGTAGTATCCGTAATATCACCATCAACAGCAAGCCTTGCATTTGAAATCACAATCGAATCCATATCTAAAAATCCCGTAAAAATACTAGCAGCATATAAAGCATCTGTACCAAAGACCTCAACAACAAACTTAGTCATAAAAAGTACAAAGGCAAATATCAAAGCGAAATTAATAGCTGGCCCCAAGGTAAAGGGACTTTTCATTTTCATTGCTCTCTGCTCGACCTCTTTAGGCACCACCTCCTTCTTCAAGAATACGCTTAAAGTAACCAAAGAACCAACAATCCCCATCGAAAGCATTGGAATCAATAACTTCGGCAACATTTCATTATGCACTACTGCAACCTCAAATATCACCCTGAAATAAAGACCAGCAATAGCAATTACAATACCAAGAATAAAAGGCAACTTAACCTTTAAAAACTTTTTACTCTGGGTAGACAAAGTATAGGTTAGGGCATTAGTTGAAATAAAACCCGCTAAAAACCCTGTTAACACTATCCCCTTTCTTGCGCCCCAAATCTTAATGGCAATATAACTGGCAAAAGAAATACCAGACACCAGCACCACCATTAACCAAATAAGATAAGGATTAAAAAACTCATAAATACCAAAACCCTTATTAGGCAATATTGGTAAGATCACAAAAGTAATAATCATAAACTGCATGGTAGAGACAAGCTCATGATTTTGGATTTTTTCCGCTAAAAGATGCAATGGTCTCTTAAAGTAAGAAATCCCTAATATTGCCAAGCTCAAAACCACCGCAACTAAATACTCTTGCATACCACAAAGCACTCCCACTAAATATACTAAGATTGCAGCCATCTCTGATGTAGCCCCTGCTTCAGAAGGCTTCCTACTCGTAACAATATAAGCAGCTGTAATTAAGGCCAAAAAACCTGCAGTAAATACTGCAAAAATCACCAATTGATCAGCAAATAAACTGTAAACAGTAGCACCAAAAAGGCCAATTAAAGCATTAGTCCTTAGGCCACTAAAACCGTGGTAGCCATTTTTATGGTACCGATGCTCTCTCTCTAAACCTACAATTGTAGATAAAGCGAATGCCACGCCTAACTGTTGAAAAATAGTATAATCCATCCAACCATTATAGCAAAAAACCACCTATTAATAAAGGTGAGAACACTAAAGCAAATGAAACCTAGCCATTCTTAGTTAATGTTCGAAGAGTTGAAGTAGCAATTCGCATCTTTTTCATTCTCCCAGTTTTAGGATCAATAACCTTCTTTTTAACTAAATTAGGTAGAAAACGACGTTTAGTCGCATTACAGGCTTTACTCCTGTTATTACCTGCTGAAGGTCTTTTCCCCGATATTTGACAGACTCTAGACATAATTGTTGATCAAAAGCCCGTGCATCCTACCCATTTTAATAAACAACTGCAAGGAAAAAATTGCACTTTCTTTAACAGCTAATTACTTATAAGATTACTCTCGATGGCAAAGACACGCACAGAAACAGATTCTCTGGGGAAAATCTCAATTCCAATTGATGCCTATTACGGCAGCAACACAGCTCGTGCTCTCAATAATTTCCAAATCAGTTCCTTGAAAGCTCCAAGCGTTTTTCGCGAGGCTCTAGGCTTAGTTAAGCTTGCTGCCCTCGAAAGCAACCACTCCCTCAAAATAATTACAGCAAAAGAATACAAGGCAGCAAAAAAAGCCACAGAAGAATTTATTGAAGGCAAATTTAATGACGACTTCACCCTAGACGCCTTTCAAGCTGGAGCCGGCACTAGCTATAATATGAACGCCAACGAAATTATCGCCAATCGCGCCAATGAAATACTTAAAGGGGAAAAAGGGCAATACGCAGTGGTACACCCCAATAATCACGTAAACTATGGCCAATCTACAAACGATGTAATCCCAACTGCCACAAAAATAGCCACATTATTCCTGACACCTGCGCTTTTACACGAAATCGCCGAATTAGAAAAAAGCCTAAACAACATAGCTAAAAAACATAATAAAACCATTAAAGTTGGACGTACACATCTACAAGATGCCGTACCTATAAGTTTAGGACAGGAATTTGAAGCCTACAGTCAGGCACTAAAAAGATCACGAGAATTCATTGCAGATCAAAGTCAAGAACTACAAATCCTTGGAATAGGTGGAACAGCAGTAGGAACAGGCATAAACTCCCACCCAAAGTACAAAGATCTAACTGTTAAGAATTTAAGCAAACTCAGTGGGATCAAATTCAGTTCAGGCAAAAACCTCACCGAAATGGCCAACAATTATGCACCATTTATGAATTTTTCCGCAGCCCTAAGATCTTTAGCCACCAACCTCCTAAACATTAGCAGCGATCTAAAACTAATGAACACAGGACCAAAAACCGGCTTCAGCGAAATCACCCTCCCTCCTGTACAACCAGGTTCATCAATTATGCCTGGCAAAATCAATCCTTCCATCCCAGAATGCCTAGAAATGATTTGTTTCGATGTACTAGGTGCAGACCGCAGCATAGAACTAGCTGCCCAACGCAGTAACTTTGAATTAAACACCTACTGCCCTCTTATCATGCACAAACTCTCTCACAGCATTCAAGTCCTCACAAACGGACTAAGCATGTTTAGAGAATTTGCAATTGAAGGATTAATTATTAATGAAAAACACATCAAACACAGCTATGAAAATAGCCTAGCAACAGCCACAGCCCTAGCGCCCCACATTGGCTATAAAGCCACAGCAGATGTAGTAAAAAATGCCCTAAAAAACGGCCACAGTATCAAAGAAGAAGTACTAAAGCAAAAACTCCTCCCCTTAAAAAAACTAGAAAAGATTCTTTCTCCAGAAAACACCACCAAAGCAAATTCAGTATAATTTAGCAGAGCTGAGTTTGAATTATTTTTTCATAAAGCCGCCTCTATTTTCCCAGCGAGAAAATGAGTGCTTGGCTTTCGACTAGCTGTTTTGTGCTTCACACAAAAACCATGCCAGCTAGTCTCAAGACACTTTATGAAAAAATAATTCAAACTCAGCCCTGCTTAGAAAAACTCCATTTGCCCCATCAAAGTATCAAACTCTTCTTTATGCTGCCCATAATATTCTGAAGGCACTTTCAAGTAAGCATCATAAATAAGTCCTCCATCATCACTCAATACAAAATAATGCCTTATGGCGTAGCCACCGGCTCCCTCACCGACAAAAAAGCCGCTATAATCACCATAATCTCCAAATTCAATAGTATAACCGGAATACTCTCCTGAAATAAAATCACTAATATTTCCATACCCTTTAGAATTACTAAAGGGTAAAAAGAAAATTTCTACCTTATATTGAGAATCCTTTTCATCTTCTATCTGATCCTCAGTCAATTGAACTTCCATCCTTTTCCTTAAGGCTAAACCCTCATCACCAGGAAAATATTCCGCCTCAAAATCCGCTGGCAAAATAAGGCCAAAATTATAAAGTTCATTTCTGTAATCCAACTCCCCAGTAAAAGATTCCGCAATACCATCAACTAAAGTAATACAGCTACTGGCATCACTCTCTCCATCGCCAACTCTAAAAACAAAAGCTAAATCGACTATTTCCACATCATAAACTCTAGTCTCATCATTTTTATACCAGGCAGTATATTTAAGACCTTTTCGCTCTTTAGTTTCCGGTTTATATTCTCCCTCCGTGCCCCAAAACTGTCCAGAATCAACCGACACCTTGCACCCTTCAAACTCAACAATCAATTTTGCATCATGCTCGTAAAGAAGTGAACCATCTGGATAACGGAAAAAATAAGCATCCCCTCTTACATCAAGTTCATGAAACTTTGTTGTAGACCAATCAATTTCTGGGCCCACAGGCACGCATCCCCAAAAAACACCTAAACAAAGCACACAAATTGAAGCTTTTATAGTTTTCACAAAAATATTTTAATCCTAAATTTTCTTTTAAACAAATTTCAAATTTATAAACAAAACTGCTATCATCCCCCCGCTTACACAAGCTAATAAAGCACAATGCGCGTTTCTGAAATATTTTACAGTCTTCAAGGAGAAGGACCACAGCTGGGCAAACCAGCAATATTCCTCCGTCTTGCAGGATGCCACCTGCGTTGCACTTGGTGTGACACAAAATACACCTGGGACCGAATGTCCGGCAAAGAAATGAGCACAAGCGAAATAATCAAAAAACTCAAAAGCTTTCCTTGCAAACATTTAGTTATCACCGGCGGCGAACCATTGCTCCAACAAAATGGCCTAATAGAATTACTAAAAGAGATCCCAGAATATTTCATCGAAATCGAAACCAGTGGCTCTTTAAAAACGCATCTCAGTGACTACGTACACCAATACAACTGTTCACCAAAACTAAGTAACTCAAATAATCGCAGCATAAAACTAGAAAAATTCCCTTCAGAAAAAACAATCTACAAATTTGTGGTATCCACAGCAAAAAACCTCGAAGAAATCAAAAAGTTTACTAAAGAACACAAGCTTCCAAAAGAAAACGTCGTACTGATGCCAGAAGGAATAACCAAACGTGAACTACAAAAAAAATCGCTTTGGTTAGCCGAAATATGCAAAAAAGAAAACCTACGCTTCACTCCCCGCCTGCACGTAACGCTCTGGGGAAATAAAAGAAAGGTTTAAAGATCCGCACCACTCAATTTTAAATTTTCTTAAAATGCCCAAAACCCAGAAAAAAAACAGCTCTGCTCTAATCCTCCTCTCAGGAGGACAAGATTCCGCTACCTGTTTAGCCTGGGCCTTAAATAAATTCACCAGGGTTTCAGCAATTTGCTTCGATTATGGGCAAAGACATCGAATAGAACTTTCATGCGCAAAACTTATAGCTAAAGCCACAAAAACCCCACTCTATATTCAAAAGATCGCCCTTCTTTCCGATCTTACCAATTCCGCCCTCACAAACGACAAAAAACGCATGACAGAAGGAAACGAAAAATCACTCCCTTCTACATTCGTCCCTGGCAGAAACTTGATATTTCTCTCTACAGCTGCAATTTACGCCACAAAACTTGGCATCACCGATATTGTCACTGGCGTTTGCCAAACAGATTACAGTGGCTATCCAGATTGCCGCCAAAATTTCATCAACTCATTGGAAAAAACTCTCAATCTAGCCATCGAAAAACCCTTCAAACTCCACACCCCACTAATGAAACTCACAAAAGCTGAAACAGTGAAATTGATGCTTAAAATAAAGCAAACTCCTCTTCTCAAACTAAGCCACACCTGCTATAAAGGAACTCGTCCAGCCTGTGGCAAATGCCCATCATGTAAATTACGACTAAAAGGGTTTAAAGAAGCAGGAATCCCGGACCCCATTAAATACGAAAACTAAATAAAATGAGTCAAGCCCACAAATTATACGAAGAAAACGAAGATTACAAAGAGCGCTCAGCCAAAGAAATCAGAGTAGACTTAGCTAAATCAGCGCCCCTACTTAGTTTTGAATTCCAAGAGCAAGGCCCTGGAGAACACTGGATCTCAATTTCTAGCCCAGAATTCACTGCCATCTGTCCTTTCTCAAACTGGCCAGATTTTGGCAAAGTTACAATTGAATACGTCCCAAACAAAAAATGCCTAGAACTGAAATCCTTCAAAATTTACATCAACTCCTTCCGCGACATCAAAATCTTCCATGAAACAGTTACAGAAGTAATTTTCCAAGATTTCCTAGAAGCAATCGACCCCAAAAAAGCCAAAATCGAAATCGACATGAACGTCAGAGGAAACGTTAAAACCGTGTGTAAGAAAACTTACAACAAAAGCTCTATCTCTGAGCAAATCTAAGCGGTTCTCCACCTTTATCCCTCAAAACTTTATCCAAATCCTTTTTGATCAAATTCGGTAAATTAGTAGAAATATAAGCTTTAGTATTTGGAGCATATCCTTTCATCACATATCTTGAACTATCAGCACTATGCCAAATACTTATCACCACTTTGTCAGTCTTAGGATCATTAAATAAAGCAAGCCTAGCGCCACCTTCCTGATCTTGCATCTTAACTTCCAAACCTATTTTCGAGCTCAAGTCATCTATTTGTCTCTCAAAATCAGCACCCCTATTTTCCACTTCTTTATCAGCAACCCTATTTTTCTCACCCCCCCGTACTTTCACCATACTAGCTATTGCAGGCTGATTCCCCTTAATCAAAGTTGACAACTTATCACTCCTTAAAGGCCTACCAATAGTACCTCCAGTTGAAGTGTTCTGCACAATCAAAACCCCACCATCAGTAGCTTTTAGCTGAATTGTGAATACATGGTCGCCAGATTTTCGATCCTTGAATAAATACAAGCCATTATCATTTTCAATTCCAAGCCCATAATTTTTTGCTAATATACCCATTTGCATATTTTGCCCTTCCTTAGTTTCTGGAATATAAGCCAAAGCATCATCTATAGTTGGAAAATTCTTAATTGAAAATTTGTTTTCCCCAGAACCTTGAAAAGGAATTTCAACAATTCTTACTTGTCCAGAATCAGCATCAAGCTCAATCTTAAATTTAACTTTATCTCCATCGCTTAAATGAAATTCCAAATTGCCTGAAGTATTGGTTAAAGTAGAACGTTCTAAACCCATTGAAAGGGCAACACTCTCCACTTGATGATCAAGTTTTTGCATTGCTTTTTCAATCCTAGCATCAACATCCTTGTCTGAAGCTTCTGGTGCCCCATCTATTCCTTCAGGAGGCAAACAAACACCATCTTCATTCCCCTCACACTCTGGCCCACCAAAGAATACCCTCCTGTTTTCTTTAAAAATATTTTCCATTTTTATTTTTGTTATTTATATTTTTATGCTAATCCTAATTCCTTTTCAATTTCTAACATTTCATTAATATCTTCCTCCTTAGAATCCTTCTCTAATCTTGCCATCTCTAGCTTTTCACTATCTGTTTTTCTCTTTAATTCTTTACTTTCCAAATCATCAGCTTGAGTCTCCAAGAATTTCAATAAATTTAACTTTGAAGATTTACCAGAATCAAGACTTCCCATAAGTATATTACACAGTGTTTTGCCAGGAATCACAAGCATTTACCCTCTCAAAATCCCTTTGACTAAACCAAGAATAATCCCTAGAATAAGCCGGCATAAAATAAACCAAAGGTATAATGACTAATAAATCATCAAGCAAACAACACTGTTTAGTTGGAAACATAAGACCAAAATCTAAGCTAAGCAAAAGAGAAAACAAAGCTAAAGCAGCTGAAAGAAGAGAAGCAAAGACAAGAGCAACTATTAACGCTTAATTTAAAGCGTATTAGTGCGTTTACAGAGAAGAAAGAATATCTCCAATCAAAAAATGGGATCCAGTCACAACCAAGACTTGATCCTTTTTTAGTGACTTATGCAAAGTTCCAAATGCCAGCAGACTATTAGTATTAACAGACGACTTCTCTCCTCCAAGCTCCTTCCAAACATTATCGATTTCAGAAGCCTCAATTCCACGTACATTATGAGCATTTGTAAAAACCACTTTGTCAATTTCATTATCTAACTTTTTAATTACTGCCAAGAACTCCCGCAGCTTCTTTCCCTTAAGCATTCCTATTAAAAACTTCAGCCTTTTCGGGCTACCTTCCTCTTCCAGTTGCCCAGTAACCTGACGATTACTAACAAGCGCCACTTTCACCAGCTCACGCAAAGCTTTAGCACTATTAACTGTATGTGCCATATCAAAAAGCACCATCTTACCCTCAATTTCGCGCAGCTCGCCACGTCCAAGCAAGCCTCTCCCCTCACAAACCTGCCCAAACACCTCCTTGTCGACATTTCCCAATAAAATCCTTAAAGCATTGAAAGCCATTTTCATATTCTGCTCTTTAGCACCAAAAAGCCCATCATGCATAAAATAAACATCCTTCTTCTCTTTTAGAACTCTTGAAACAATCTCATCTCCCTCTTCACTTTGATATCCTACGACCAAAGGTACTCCTACTTTCACTATTCCCAATTTCTCGCCCATAATCTCTTCCAAGGTATTACCTAATATCTCCGTGTGTTCCTTTTCAACAGTTGTAAGAACGCACAGTTTAGGTTCAACAATATTAGTTGCATCAAGCCTACCCCCCAAGCCTACCTCCAAAACTGCATATTCCACCCCCAAATCCACAAAATATTTCAGTGCCACAACAAGAAGTAACTCGAAATAGGTTAATACAGGAAGATAATCACCTGAGTCACAACCAGACTCAGAACCATCCTCACCATCATCTCCAGTCCTAGTACCAGCGCCTCCGCCTTCCCAGCCATCTATAAAAGACTTTACTTCGCCCACAATCCTCGCGAAATTTGCATCCGAAATCAGCCCCCCATTAGCCCAAAACCGTTCTTTTACAGATAAGATATGAGGAGATGTGAAAATGCCTACACCGGAAGGCTCCAAAGTAGATCCCTCACCACCAGCAGGCTCCGCGCCAGCGCCCTCAACTTTCCCCGCACCAACAACAGAACCAGCACCCACACACGCCCCCCTAGCTTCCCACAGATAGCGCCCGATTAAATCACAAACACTCCCCTTCCCCTTTGACCCAGCCACATGCACAAATTTAATAGCCGAATAATCAATGCCAAACCTACGCAAAAAAACTCGCACTCTTTCTAAATCAAAATTAACCTCATTTAAAATAGGCTTAACCTGGGCCTCATAATTCACAAAACTCTCTAAATATGCTTGCGCACTTTCAAAATCCATACTTTCTGATATAACTAATACGTTAGCCAATCTATCAAAAATGTTCAGAAAAAAAAGAAAAATCGTCAAGTATCGTCCAACTTATGGCTCCCGCCCAATTTATAAACTTAAAAAAAGGGCTGGTGTAAACCGTCAATCCGAGAAAATTAAACGTGTTTCTCGTAGAAATATTAAATTCAAAAAAGGACCATTAATAATATTAATATGCCTAGCAGCAATTGCTTTGTCTTACTTAATATTCATTTCTAACTACTTTAAAATAACTTCAGTAAAAATTTCCGCAGAAAGCTTCACAAACGAAAGCCTTTCAGTAGAAATTGAAGAAAACCTTAAAGATGCCTTGGGAAAAAACCTGCTTTTCCTCGATCTCGATGAATTAACGCTCAGAACAATCGAGACCTTCCCTAAAATCCAAGAAATAAACATTAATAAAGATTATCCCAATAAACTAGTTGTCGATTTTCAAGAATTTGAACTAAAAGCCAACATCATCCACGAAAGCAATTCAATGAAGAAAAACTATATAGTAAATGAAGCTGGTTTTGTAGTTAAAGAAGACTTTGAAAACCCTGCCCTCCCTTATATCAAAATCCAATCAGACGAACCTATTAACGTAAATTCCACAATCCTCGAAAAAAGCAAACTAGACTATATTCTATCTGCAAAACAAGACTTCGAAGATAGATTCGATATGAAAATAACCGAAGTAACATACAAACCAATTCCCCGAGAACTAAATCTTCTCACTGAAAAAGAATTTTATGTCTGGCTAGATATTCAAAATCCTTTTGAAGAACAGTTTAAAAAACTTAAAAAAGCTCTTGTTAAACTCGACATATATAACGCGCCCCTTCAATACATAGATCTTCGAATTGCGGGAAACAACGGAGATAAGATAATATACATGCGGAAATAGTAATTAAAATCATTACATATGCTCTGGGCAACTCTCGGACTTTTTGCCGGCATCATCCTCGGACTACTAGTTAATATCCAAATTCCACTGGGTTTAATTAAGTACACAGCAGTAGTAATTATCGTAATTTTAGATGGCCTTTTCGGTGCAATCAAAGCAGATATTAAACACGAGGAAAAATATAGCGCCACAATTTTCTTCACTGGATTGATCTTCAACGCTATTTTGGCCCTAGCCATTACTCTTCTTGGTGAACAACTGGGATTAGACCTCTATCTAGCAGTAACCGTTGTTTTCACATTCAGGATATTTGCCAACCTGGGGACATTAAGGAGAGCTCTAATAAAGAAGATTACAAAAAGAAAGGCCTAATAAGTCAAGAAAGCTTAGATTGTCTAAATAGCTAAAATCTGCTACAATTTACCCATAAAAGTAAAGATAAACATAAAAACTAAAAAATGTCACAAGCCTCCAAATTAGCATTGATAAAAGAAGTGATCGAGTCTGCCGAATCAAATATTCGCGCTGCTAAGGTTATGATCAACGAACTCACAGGGTCTTCATCTAAGGCTATTTTCACAAAAATGGCAGCAAACCTTCCTGAATCCCAAGAAAGTGAAGAGGAAGAAGGAAAAATTGTTGAAGGTGTTTTCAATGGTCAAACAATGACGGACAAAGATAATCAAGAATTTCCAGTACCAGCTAATTACGCTAGTAAATCAAAACTTGTCCCTGGAGACATCTTAAAATTAACCATCAAAGACGATGGATCCTTCCTATATAAACAAATTGGCCCAGTAGAAAGAAAACGCATCATTGGTACCCTTACATATGAAGACGGACAATACAAAGTAATTGCAGAAGGAAGGGCATATAGTGTTTTACTCGCATCTGTAACCTATTTCAAAGGAGAAGTGGGAGATAAAGTAACCCTCGTTGTTCCAGAAATCGAAGACGGTGACTGGGGTGCTATTGAGAACGTCCTCCCAAGAAATGAAGGTATGATAGATGAAGACTTAGATATCTAATCCTAAAAAATGGACGATCCAAATACGCAAGATCCTAATAATCCCCTAGCTCAACCATTTGAGCCTGTTCAAGCAGCTCCGGTTGAGCCTGTGGCTGCAGTTGAGCCTGTGGCTGCGGTTGAGCCTGTGGCTGCGGTTGCGCCTGTTGTTGCGCCGGTTGCGCCTGTTGTTGCTGCGCCAACAGCTCCAATTGAGCCAGTTGCTACTCAACCCGCTCCTGCGCCTGTGGCTCCCGTTGAGCCTTTTGCACCAGTGGCTCCCGCTGATCAAACAGCCTACCCTGTTGAAATGCCAACAACAGCCGCGCCAGTTACTGTTGCGCCAGTTGCACAACCCGACGCCACACAAATAGCAGAGCCATTTGCTGCCGCTCCCGTTGCTGCTTCTCCCGTTGCTGCCGCGCAACCAGAAACATTTCCGATACCAGCAGTTGATCCTATGTCCGAGCTTCAACCTCTTGAACCTGAAACAGGTGGAGGAGGTTCAAAAAAATGGTTAGTTGTCTTAATTCTCCTCATTATTCTTGGTGGTGGTGGCTACTTTGGCTACACAAAATTTTTCGCTAACACCACAGACGAAGCAACAACAAAGGAAGATGCTGAAAAAACTTCTGAAACAAGTAGCCTTGGAACTGCCGACGTAAATGGCGCTGATGCCAGCGATGAAACAGCCGATACCGATACTGAGGCCTCAACAGAAACCCCAGCTGCCGACAAAGAAGCCTCAGAAGAAATTAAAGAACTTGAAAAAATAGTAAACGGACTCAAAGAAACTTATTCAGATGATGAAGTAATTGCTGATGAAACAATCGCAGATACAGACCCCACTCCAGAGGAAAACACTGACGAAAGCACAACTACAGACACAACTCCGGCAGAAAACACAGAAACTGACGCTGGCGTAACAAGGTAAAGCTAGCAAAAACATTCCCCAAGACTCCTTTTTCTAGGAAGCGGCCTATTGAATTACACCAGTAAAAATGGTATAATAATAGGAAACCTAGAAATAAAAATGTATAAATTAGAAAAACTATTTAGGACTGCCGTTCAATACCAAGCCTCTGATATTTTCATTGCCACTGGTTCCAAACCAGTACTTCGTATTAATGGTGATCTTGTTAAAATTGAAGAACATCCACTTTTAACTAAAAAACTCGCGGAAGAATACCTTCTAGAAATCCTCACAGAAGAACAAAAGAAAAAATTCTCCCAAAGTTTAGACTTAGATTTTTCAATAGAAATAGAAAGTATTGCCCGTTTCAGGGTAAATATGTTTGTACAAAGAAAGGGTATATCTGCGGCCTTCCGTCTAATTCCGGAAACAGTTATTTCCATGGACGAATTGGGACTTCCAGCACAATTAAAAAAAGTTACTACAATGAAAAATGGCTTAGTAATAGTAACTGGGCCCAGTGGTTCAGGGAAAACCACTACCCTAGCCTCAATGGTCAACGAAATAAATCGCAATCAAAAAAAGCATATTATTACGGTTGAAGATCCTATCGAATACGTGCACAAAGATAATCAATCTATCATTCAACAAAGAGAAGTGGGCACACACACACATACTTTTCAAACAGCCCTAAGGTCTGCCCTCCGTGAAAATCCAGATATTATTCTAGTTGGAGAAATGCGCGACCTAGAAACCATTCAACATGCAATAACTGCTGCTGAAACAGGCCATTTAGTTCTTGCCACCCTACACACCCTTGGCTGCGCAGATTCGATTAATCGTATTATCGATTCATTCCCCGGAGATCAGCAAAACCAAGTTCGAGCCCAGCTATCCGAAAGTCTTCGAGCAGTTTTCTGGCAAACCTTAATTAAAACAGTTGATGGAAAAGGACGAGTTGGAGCCTTCGAAATCATGTTCAACAACAACGCAACCAGCAATATGATCCGTAAAGCTGCCACCCACCAAATTGGTTCCGTGATCGAAACATCAACCAAAGAAGGCATGCAAAACATGAAAAAAGCAGTAACCGATTTACTACAGGCTGGACTAATAACTGAAGAATCCGCCCTCCAACATCTCCCCCGAGAATTTGAAGGATAACCATAAAATGAAAAAAATAATCACAACAATTTGCCTAGCATTCTCGCTTTTTAGCGTACTTAGCCTAAGCACAGCAACAGTCTTTGCCGACTCGCACGACAAAAGCCTCACCGAGACAACTTTTAACGTAAGAGATATACTAGATCTAGAAAATGGAATAGATAAAGATGGTAAAACAATAGAAAATCATCCTCAATCATATTTCAAAGGTGCAGAAAGTGGAAAGTCCCCTATTATTCAATTAATTATCACTATCATAGAAGTTGCCACAAAAATTATTGGTTCAATTGCTATGATTATCTTAATAATTGGTGGTTTTCAACTAATGTACTCTCAAGGAGAACAACAAGGCCTAGATAGCGCAAAAGACACAATTAAATACGCTGTAATAGGTTTAGCTTTAGCCTTCCTCTCTTACATCATCATCCTTTTTGTTCAATCAATATTTTTATCTACATGAAGAAATTACTCAAAAAAATAGCCATACTAATACTCTCAAGTATTTTGCTAAACCTCTTTGCCATAAATTTCGCCTCAGCAGATTGGAGTGTCCCCAGTGAAACTCTAGATCAATACAAAGATAAGCAATGCGTTACAGCTGAAAACAGCACCGGAAAAATAGTAACAATCCTTGAAGAAGCGATCCCTGTAAGCACTACAGGAACAGATAACGAATTGACTACTTTTTATAGACATAGCATCGAAGCCACAATGAAGAAGGGTGATGCACCTAAACTGTATTCCTCACTATCAAATAAAGACGCGAAATGTATATCACCCGGCCCACCCGCTCCAACTGGTTACCCAAAAATTATATACTCTTGCTACGAGGTCCAAGTAATCTTTAGCACAGGAGGAACATCCCTGCTCTTTGCCTATATTGGCATGATTTACCGTTGGGGCGCTAGCATGGCCGGAATAATTGCTGTACTGGTGATTGTCCTCAGTGGCATGCAAATCTCCGCCTCGGGTGGAGATGGAGAAGCAATTACGAAAGCCAAAACCCGTATACTTAAATCCTTTGCTGGTATCGCTGTCTTATTTTTAGCCAGCCTTATCCTTTACACTATCAACCCAACATTTTTCACACTTAATTAAGAAATCAGAATGTCTAAAATAAGCGCAAAAACAAGTCCACAAAAAAACACATCTATCATAAAAAATATATTATTAGTAAGTGCAATTTTAACGCTATCACTATTTAGTACTCCCAGCACAAATCAAGCAAGTGCTGCTCAAAATCTCACTATTCCAGAAATCTCTACCCTCCCCGGCCCGGATGTGAAGGATCAAGAGGCTGGGACCAGAAATATGTTAGTAAGCAAAACCCTGCCTCGTTTAATAATTACTATTATTGGGTTTGTAGGGATTGCCGCACTGATTTTCCTAGTTATTAGTGGTATTCGCTTTGCCATGGCCTACGGAAATGAGGAAGATATCACCAAAGCTAAGAACCAAGCAATTTATGCCATTGTGGGCCTGATAATTGCCATGCTTTCCTACGTTATAGTATCAATTATCGCCAACCTAGACCTAAAAGCTAGTAATGCCAATAAAATCACAGCTACAACAGGATCAGAAATCATAAAATTAATTGCCCAAAATGAATAGATTATTAGCAGTAGTCCCAAAAGTGGGAGATCTCATCCCAAAAATAGGAGACACTGTAAAAGACAGTGATAGTAATGTTTTCCCAGAAGCAATTGCAGTCAAAAACCTTCCAGAACTCACAGAACAAGGAGTAGTGACAGAATTTATTAAATTAGTACTAACTTGGTCTATGGCTATTGCACTAATCGCCATAGTTGTTGCAGCAATTTACTACATAATGTCTAGAGGTAAGGAGGAAGATATTACTAAATCCAAGGACATCCTCTTTTACTTGGTTATCGGCATGGCCATACTCTCTACTGCCTTCGGCATAGTTTCCGGGATCGCCCAATTTGATTTCGTTAGATAGCACACAAAATAAAATGACAAAAAAACTAATCAAAAAACTACTTACGCTTACACTGTTAACCTTTGCTCTAACAATGACACTGCACACTGTTGTTGAAGCCTATGGCATAGCCCCTAGCTTAATGCCTAAAAACACTGCTTATAACACAGTAAAGTTTACTGACAATGCTGTAACTGCATCTAGGAGCACTATACTAGTCCTCCAAATCCTTGCTGGTGCCCTTCTTTATTTTGCCGCCCCAGTTGCAACAATTTTCATAGCTATTAATGCTTTTAGAATGGTAGCGGGAGGAGCAGAAACAGATTCCGTAGAACAAGCAAAAAAAGGTCTAACCTGGACGGTAATTGGTTTACTAGTAATTATCCTCTCTTACACAATCGTCAGCATTACTATCAGAATAGTAATAGCCTCTGCCTCTCCACCACCAGCAGCCCCTGCCCCTGCTGCAACAGAACAAGCTGCAGGTGCTCCTAGCCCAACAGTCGACGCACCAGCTGACTCTAGCGGAGCTAAGTAAACCCGAGTTCAAAGGTGGCAACACAAAGAAACTAACACAACCTTAACAACCTTTCCTTCAAACTAAGCCTCTTCCTCAATCCTTGGAAACAGGCTTTCTCCAGATGAAATTTTTCTTCCTTTTTTAATCAGGCCCCAATTCGCATTTAAAGTAAGCGCGTTTAACTCCAGCCCAATCTGCTTCAAAATTTTCTCGGCACTTTCAGGTAAAATAGGCACTAATAAAGTTGCAATATAGCGCAAAAGTTCTAGCAAATTGTATAAAACCTCTGCCAAATCCTCGCTCCCCTCCTTGGCCATTGCCCAAGGTTTTTTGTCATCAATGTATTTGTTGGCATAGTCCACCAAGCTCACCACAATTTCACAAGATTTTTTTAGATCAAAATCCTCAAAACTTTTCTTATAATCAGCCAAAATTCCACCAACAAATTCCAGGCATTCGCCACCATCAAAACCCTCTATATCCCCTACTTCACCATCCATATACTTTTCCATCATCATCGTTACCCGGTTCACCAGATTTCCCAAAGAATTGGCTAACTCACTATTAAAAACGCTCACAAAACGGCCATGACTAAAATCTCCATCATCAGCAGAAGGAATTTCCCTCAATAAAAAGTATCTCACTGCATCTGTGCCGTATTTCTCTACATACTCTAAAGGATTCACCACATTGCCCAAACTCTTGCTCATTTTCTGCCCCTCGCTGGTTACAAATCCGTGCACATAAATTGCCTTCGGCAGCTCAATCCCTGCAGACAAAAGCATGCCGATCCAAATCCCTGCATGAAAACGCAGAATATCCTTTCCAATTAGATGCACATCACAAGGCCAATAAGTTTTAAAGCGTTCATTTTCCTCCTCATAGCCCATCGCCGTAATGTAGTTGGATAAAGCATCACACCACACGTACATCACTTGCTCCTCATCATTAGGCACATTAACGCCCCACGGTAAAAGATCCTTCGGCCGAGAAAAACTAACATCCGGCAAACCCTCACCAATAATATTCAATATTTCATTCTTACGTGATTCCGGCACAATCTTTAGCCGATCACTTTCAATCGCCGCCTTAATTTGATCCGAATAAGCAGATAACTTAAAAAAATAATTATCTTCCTCTAAAACCTTCGGTGCTTTTTTATGATTCGGACAATTCCCCTCCTCATCTAAATCCTTCTCGGAAACATAAGATTCGCAGCCCACACAATAAAGCCCCTTATAAGTATCTTTATAAATATCCCCCTTCTCAAACATCTTCAGCCAAATTTTCTGCGCCCCTCTTTTATGCATATCAGAGCTAGTACGCACAAAATCATCATTAGAAAGATTTAAAATCCCCTCCAAAGCCTTAAATTGCTCGGCATTATCATCCACCAATTCTTGGGGCGTTACGCCTTTTTCTTTTGCCGTTTCGTAGATTTTAACTCCGTGCTCATCAGTACCAGTTAAAAAGAAGGTGTCGTCACCAATCAGCCGATGATAGCGCGCCAGGCAATCCGCCTGAATAAATTCCAAAGCATGCCCCACTTGCGGCGCCGCATTTACGTAAGCAATAGCTGTACTGATATAAAACTTAGACATAGAAAAATTAATTACGCCCAAAATCTAGCATAAAGCCTGAAACAAGGGAATAAGAGAAAAGCTAGGGAAGATCTGTGATCAAGAGCTTCCACAATTCAAAACAAGCTTAAGCATCATCCCCATACCAATACGCATTATCATGAGGAACAGCATCCTCATTCTTAGACGCATTTCCCTCCTTATACGTACTATACAAAGAAAAGTTAAATACCGGCATAAAAGACCCGCGTTTAATTTTCACATTAATACTCTGAGTATTATTCCCGCTATACCCCTTCGCCGTAATATCGGCAAACTCCCGTACAGTTTGATTGCCAGTAGCAACTCCATAAGCAGTTTCTGCTGGGATATCAATTCTATTAAAAAATTCCACTCTATAAAAAATTCTCGACAATTTCGCTATTTTATCTTCTCCATAGTCATTAAAAACCGCGGGATTCATTAAATTAGTCAGACTCAAATACTTTAATTTGTGATTTTGAATGAATGTATCAATTGGATAACAATCATTTATATCTGCAACATTCAAATGTCTATCCTCCCCAACCCCTGTATAATCATAATATTCCCTGGCCTCCCAAGGATAACAAATAGAATCTAAAATCTCCCCCCTTCCCTCAATATCTTCTTCATCGATATCCTCGCCCAAAAGAGCCGCAGCAGCAATTGCCTCCTCTAATTCTTCATCTGTAATCTCATTAGTTTCAATGCCAAGAGCAGCATCCAAACTATATTGATTTAAATTAAGAGTAACTCCTGCTTTCTTCGTATATCTATTATTTTTTTCACTATCAGATACATCCGCTAAATCATTATGCAAACTGCCAAACCAAGAAGGATTCTCCGCATAACTTGGAACAAAGTCACCACTATCATCTGCCGCTCCATTGCTTAGCATATTAATTGCCGTAAAATCACTGATGGTTTCGGTAATATTTGCTATTGGGTCTATCCCAAAGATCTTCCATCTCAAGACATCCCATCCACTAATTTCATTAGATGCAATCTTCAAATGCTCCTTAGGATTAAAAGGTGCAAAAAATTCTACCGCAAATTCGCCCACTGGAACCTCATCTCCATTATTATCCACCACAAAAAGTGGAATTGTTACAGATTCATTCAACTCTAAAACATCATAAAAAGATCTTAATTCAGGTTTAAATTGTGTATTCTCTAAATCAAACCCCTCTTCAAAACAAGGATAAGCATTACATCTATTATCTACCTTTAGTTCCCCCACCACAGTATTCTTATCCTCATCATTCACCAAATAGGAGATAAAGCCATCTCCAGTACTTGCATCATCTCCAAAATAATCTGGCTCCCAACCAGGAAGCTCATTTTTCAATTTATAAAGAGCAATTTCTATGCCGGATTCCGCTGCATAATAAGCCTTTCCAGAATCAATCATATCTCGAGTAATTCTTGTTTCTCGCAAAATAAGCACACTTAAAACCAAGGAAATTGAAATCAAAACACCCATAATGAGCATTGCCACCAAAAGTGCACTCCCCTTCTTGTTGGAGCTAACACTATTCACTATAAATTTGGTTATAAATGCGCGACGAAACTGTTGTTTGTAATTTCAACACCTCTGGGTAAGCAGCTTGTTTAAATTCCGCCACAATCGTAACCATTGGCTGAAACTGGTTCACATCGTTGGCATAATACTGCATATCATAAGGATCTATTTTTGGAGTTACATAAAAACTTAAACTCTTTACGATTACCGATTCTGAATTTAGAAATACACCCTCACTACCAAAACCTGGATACTTTCCAGTTGTTGGATCTTTCACACTTCTAAATAACTCAATCTGACCACGCTCATTTGGCAGAGGAGAATCTAAACTAATCCTCGTCTTCACTTGAGCATCCTTAGAAACCAAACAAATCTCCTTATTTGCGCCATCATATAAAACATCTCCATCACAACTATATTTCCAATAATCCACCATTCCATCTCTAAATTCTAAGATCAAAGAATCAAACACCTTCCTTGCTTCCACGTAAAGCTCACGCCTCTCATTGGTTTCCCGCTGAGCTTTAATGATAAAAGTGTAAGTATTAATTAAAACCGAAATAAACATCACAAAAATCGCCATAGAAATTAAAAGTTCTACTAGTGTAAAGCCCTTATTGTTTATTTTCTTGATCATATAATTTATAAAACTCCTCCCTTCCAATTACTTAATACTTCAGTTAAAACAACCTCTCCCCCACTGCCTACATCCCAAGTAACCTTAGACTCCACTTGAATAAAATTTTTCATTTCTTCGGGATCATTAGAGTCACAAATACGGTCACAAACATATGGACTAATTGTAATTACCCTTGTAAACACACTCGGTAAATCTCCAAATTGCCAATCCGCCCATCTAACATTTCCATTCACTGTACTATATTTCTCAATTTCCCAAGGTTTAGCATCACTAACATTACCTAAATTAGCAAAAACGTTACTAGCATCTCGCTGCTTTACTCCAACATCAAAAGCAGCTGGTAAAAGTTCCACTACATATTCCTGGCTCGTATCACTTCCCCCAGCCCAAATATCAAAATCTTCTCCCCAAAAATCGCCATTTGCTGGATCACTTCCTAACCAATCTCTATTGTGCAACCAGTTAGTATCGCGAATATTGCGCACGGCTTCAATTCCCTCAACTGCAATGTAATAAGCTTGCAAGGATTTTGAATTATTATCGTTCGAACGCATTAAAGTAACCAATAAATTACTGGCAGCAACCAAGGCAACAGTTAGCACCATCACAGAGATTAGCACTTCCGTTAGGGTAAATCCGCTCTTATTTGATTTAAGCTTTTTTAACAACTGCTGTTTGGTTATAGAGATCAAATTCAATCACACGCTTAAATCTTGATGATGGCTTATCACCATACTGGATAGTAAGTTTAAATATTTCATCTTTAACTGGTTCATTAACACCATCAGCACCTAAATCATTATCATACTGCAGCCCTCCATCCGGTTGATAAAATTGCATAATGAAATCTGTAGAAATAGGAACAATGTTCCCGCTACCATCATCTTTCACAAAACTCACAACTTGTACTGCTGGATCATATTCCAACTTTTCGAAATGATCAGCATTATTAGAATCAAACTCCTCATTCTTGCATCCACCATACCTCCAAGCCTCATCCTTCCAAACCTTGTCCGCAGAAAAATCTACCTCAAATTTATTTATTGCAGTAATTCCAGCACTGCCCCCACCAGCCCCCCCAGCAACCGGAAAATAAAACCCATAACACTTGGAATCATCATCGGCAGTACCAGGATCAGTTACAGCTGAAAGATCAGGATCACCATTCGAATCAACCGCCGCCAACTCCTCCTTTATTGCCTCGAACCTGTCACCATTGCCCTCTCCATACAAGGTATATGAGCGCATTTGGTAAAACTGGGCCACAATATTGTCGGCCGCAAAATCTAGCAAAGTAGCCTTTCGATAGGAAAGATATCCTGCCGCAGCAGAAACGCTAACTAGGCCAATAATAGTTATAACTAATAACATCTCTATCAGCGTAAATCCCTTTGTATTTGCCAATTCATCGCGCATCACATTTAATTTAAGCTGCTAAAGAACCTCCCAAGTTAAATAAGGGAGACATAATCGCCATCGCTAATAAGGCTACGAAAAGCCCAACCAGCAAGATCATTCCAATCTTAAATAAAGTCATCACCTTCTCTAAGGCATCATCAATTTCCTTTTTGTATTGAACAGCAATTTTCTCACAAACCTTATCCACACTTGCTGCAGATTCGCCCACTCCTATAATTTGAATCACTTCTGGTGCAAACAAAAATTCACTATCTTTTAAACTTCCCGAGATTTTCCCTCCAACACGCACCCCATCAATCACTTCTTGAATTTTCAGCTTATAAATCCTATTCGGTAAAGAATTACCAATAATCTTTAAAGTACTAATCACTGGCAAACCAGATTCTGTTAAGATCCCCAACATGCTCACAAAGCGTAAAACATAAAATTTACGCATCAATGTACCTAAAACAGGCATTTTTAATTTAAAATAATCCCACCGTACAGCGCCATAAGCACTACCAACATACATTTTGAAAACTGAATAAAAGCCAGCGGCAAACAGCAATAGTGCCCACCATTTTTGCGTCACTATCTCCTGTAAAGTAATTAAAAGCCTAGTTGAAGCCGGTAACTCCTCCACTCCTCCTTGAAGCAAAAGATCCAGCAAAGTAGGCACCACGCCCACCAACATCACCAAGGCCACTACTATCAAAACTACAAAAACAGCGATTGGATAAAATGATGCCAGCCAAATTTTAGACTGGAGATCATTAATACTCTCCAACTGATCAGCCAGCTTAAATAACATAGTATGCAACCTTCCAGTTGCCTCACCAGATTTCACAATTCCCACCTGGGATTCATCAAATACATCTTCAAATCTACTCATCGCATCCGAAAACTTTGTTCCACTCTCACAAGTATGAGCCAATGTATTTAAAATACGTTTAAAATGTGGATTTTTCGTTTTATAAGCCAAAGATTTAACCGCAGTCACAATAGGAATTCCCGCATCCACCATCACTGCCAACATATGAAAGAAATGGGCCTTATCCTTTATACTTATCTTTGAATTATCAATCAAAAAATCATTAATCTTATCGCTAAAACTACGAGAACTTAAATCAGTCACTCCATAAATCATTTCATCAGAAACACCTTCTTTGAAATTCTTCAATTCTCTTAAGACATCGCCTCCAACTTCTGCACCATCAACAATGTATTCACTTGCATCAACTTCCTGAGCCAGCTCCTGCTTCATAGCTTTTGCACTATCGTCAGCAGCATCTTCAGCCTTTTCTGTAGCGCTCTTTATTTTTAAACCATCAAAGTCCATAATTTTTGTTTAATTCGGTAATTCTACTTAAGACCATCCTGAAAATAAGACTGAATAGTCAAAGAAAAACTTGCCCTCTCAATATTAGAAATTTCCAGTTTACTAACCTGCACACTTATATTTTCAACAATAAATAAACGAGCATTTTGCTCTATTCCCTCAAGGAAATCGATCAAATCGTTGTAATTTCCTTCAAAAGAAGCATTAATCCTCAAAGAATTAATATCATCGATCTGAGTACTTCCCTTTCCAAAACTAATTGAGTTTAAAATTATGTCGTAACTTTCTGCAATCTCAATCACATCGCGTAAAGCCTCATCTTGCTCCACCCCCAGCGGAATCGCTTTCAAACTATTTAATCTCTGTACTTCAGTTGTTAACTCAAACTCCTCCTGCGCCTTCTCGTATTCATTAATCTTTTTAGTAACTTCATCTAATTCGATAGTTTTAGCTGCAATATCAGCCTCAGCAGCCTCAACCTTATCTGAAAGAGGATTTACTAAAAGTGAATACAAAGAAAGGGACAAAACTATCAAAAACACTCCAATCAAGGGGCCTTTGTTAGATTTCGTATCGAAATTTAGATCTTTTAAATTATTTTCCATTTTATATTTGTTTTATTTTATTAACGAC
>FLOH01001262.1_pt1 | contig 40558 bp, 37 predicted proteins | sample 756751 | NCBI WGS metagenome assembly FLOH01 (sample SAMEA4026879, study PRJEB14308) | marine metagenome | biome: coastal water; material: water | depth 74 m
TACGCTTGCATATGCGGGGGCGATCAGCCCACAAGTCCTACGGAGGTATCAACGTCGTGACCGACGAATCAGCAACACCAGACGAGCCCGCAGAAGAGATCCTCGCCGAGGCAGCTGCAGCTGGCGCTGCCGAAGGTCAGGCGCCGCCATCGGAGGAAGAGATGCGCGCCGCCTACGAGGCCGAGCTGAAGAATCTGCGCGTCGAAGACCTCGTTGCCCAGACCGTCGTGTCGCTGCTGAACCTCGGCGCGCGCAAGGCTGGCCTGCTTCCAGGTACCGAAGACGAAACCGACCCGGTTCAGGTCGGGATTGCGATCGAAGGAATCCGGCGCCTGCTGCCGCTGATTGAGCCTGCTCTTGGTGAGAATGCGGCATCGATCAAGGATGCGCTGGCGCAGCTTCAAGTCGCCTTCACAAAGTTGACTGGCGAACCAGCCGGCCCGCCGGCGGATGGCGGCGCTTCTGATGGCGGCGAAGCGGGCGGCGAACCTGACGCTGGCGCCGCGCCAGAGCCCGAGCAGAAGCCGGGCGGCGGACTCTGGACGCCCGGGCCCTAGGGCACCGCAGAGCGCTTCCGTCGCCGATACCGATAGGATCGCCTAGCTTATGAGCGCTGGGGTCACCAAATAGCCCTTTCGCACGGCGCCTGCGGCCTTAATGGCCGCTATCAATTCAATCACTTCAAAAGGATTCAACGACTGTGTCTGCATTTCTTACCGACCATGGGGTCCTCATTGCTGTTGTCTCTGCCCTCGTCGCCGTTGCCTACGGCGTGCTCACTACGACTCAGCTGCTGGCGCTCTCGCCCGGCAACGCCGAGATGCAGCGCATCTCAGCAGCGGTTCAGGAAGGCGCGCGCGCTTACCTAAACCGTCAGTACCTCGTAATTGGAGCCGTGGGAGTAGTGCTCTTCATCGCTCTGCTCTTTATTCAGGACATCTATGTCGCAATCGGCTTTGCGATTGGTGGCATCCTCTCCGGCGCGGCCGGATATATCGGCATGAATGTTTCGGTCCGGTCCAATGCCCGCGTCGCTGAATCAGCCCGCAGCGGCATCGGCCCCGCGCTGAAAGTCGCCTTCCGTGGCGGCGCAATCACCGGCATGCTCGTCGTCGGCCTAGCCCTGCTTGGCGTGGCCGGCTACTACGGCCTGCTGACCTCCTACTTCGACCAGACACCAAAAGAGGCCGTTGACGCGCTGATTGGCCTCGGCTTCGGTGGTTCCCTGATCTCCGTCTTCGCCCGTCTTGGCGGAGGTATCTTCACGAAGGCTGCCGACGTCGGCGCTGACCTCGTCGGCAAGGTCGAGGCAGGCATTCCCGAGGACGACCCTCGCAACCCAGCAGTTATTGCCGACAACGTCGGCGACAACGTCGGCGACTGCGCCGGCATGGCAGCAGACCTCTTCGAGACATACGCGGTAACAGCGGTTGCCGTAATGCTGCTCGGCGTCCTCACCTTCAATGAGCAGACGACTGTCGCGCTCTACCCGCTGGTTCTTGGTGCCGTCGCGATCATCGCTTCGATCATCGGCACATTCGCCGTCCGCAGCGAGAAGGGCAACGTCGAGCGCGCTCTCTACCAGGGGCTCGCGGTCTCCGGCATCATCGCCGCTATCGCGTTCTATCCGGTTACGGCCTGGATGATGGACGGCATTACGTTCAAGAGCGCTGCCGGAGCAGTTGCGGCGCCTAGCGTGGTCAGCCTTTATCTCTGCGCGCTGGTCGGCATCGTCGTCACTGCGCTGCTGTTCGTGATCACCGATTACTACACCTCCACACGCTTCCGTCCTGTGCGCAAAACGGCAGAAGCCTCTCAGACCGGCCACGCGACGAACATTATCTCCGGACTGGCGCAGGGCCTTCAGGCAACCGCGCTCCCGGCGCTGGTGCTCGTGCTCGGCGTGCTCTGCTCGTGGAAGCTCGCCGGTGGCGGCGTGCAAGGCATCTACGGCATCGGCGTCGCCGTGATGGGCCAGCTCTCGCTGACCGGCCTAATTGTCGCCCTAGACGCGTTCGGTCCAATCACCGACAACGCCGGCGGAATCGCCGAAATGGCAAACATGCCTGAAGAGGTCCGCAACGTGACCGATCCGCTCGACGCCGTCGGTAACACGACGAAGGCCGTCACGAAGGGTTACGCGATCGGCTCGGCAGTGCTGGCGGCGATTGTGCTGTTCGCAGGCTTCAAGGCCGAATTGGCAGCCGAAGGAGTCGTGACAAGCTTTCCGATCGACGATCCCGCAATTCTGATGGGTCTGCTGATCGGCGGAATGATGGTGACGCTCTTCGCTGCGCTCTCGATGGAGGCCGTGGGTCGCGCCGGAGGCATGGTCGTTGAAGAGGTCCGTCGCCAGTTCCGCGAGAAGCCCGGCATCATGGACGGCACAGAGCAGCCGGACTACGGCACCTGCGTCAGCATCGTGACCGCCTCGGCTCAGCGCGAGATGATCATCCCGTCGCTCATCCCAATCGTTCTGACGACAATTGTTGGCCTCATCTCCGTAGCCGCACTCGGCGGCCTACTAATCGGCGTGATCGTCGTCGGCTTCTTCTTCGCCGTGATGATGACGGCCGGTGGTGGCGCCTGGGATAACGCCAAGAAGCTGATCGAGGACGGCGCCTTCGGCGGCAAGGGCTCAGAAGCCCACGCTGCCTCGGTGACCGGCGACACAGTTGGTGACCCGTTCAAGGACACTGCTGGCCCGGCGATCAACCCGATGATCAAGGTCGCAAACATCGTCGCGATCCTGATCATCCCGATCATCACTTAGCGGTTGGGCTAAGGACGCCTTGACCAGCGAAACGAGCTTCTGGCACCCATTTTCCGACATGGCTCAGGTTCGCGGCCATGAGTTCGTAATTGAGCGGGGCGAGGGGTCATACGTCTGGGACGTTGGCGGCAAGAAGTATTTCGACGGCACCGCCAGCCTCTGGTGCGTCAACGTTGGCCACGGTCGCCACGAGATCGCCGACGCGGCCCGCGCCCAGATGGACACGTTGGCCACCTACCAAACGTTTGGAGGCTTCGCGAACAAGCCGGTCCTGGAGCTGGCCGATCGGCTCGCGGCCAGCGCGCAGCCGATCGTTGACGACCCGAAGGTCTTCTTCGGTCTTGGCGGCGGCGACGCGATCGAAACGGCCGCCAAACTGGCTCGCCGCTACTTCGCCGCCACCGGGCAGCCCGAGCGCGTACACATCATCGGCCGCACGCAGGGCTACCACGGCACTCACGGCATAGGCACGAGCATCGGCGGGATTGCCGCCAACCAAGTAGGGATGGGCCCGGTAGATCCAGCAGTCTCAAGCGTGCCTTGGGATTCGCTCGAGGCACTTGAAGCCGAGTTCGAACGTGTTGGCCCGGACAAGGTCGCGGCAGTCTTTGCCGAGCCGGTGATCGGCGCCGGCGGCGTCCACCGCGTGCCGCCCGGTTACCTGCAAGGTCTTGCTGCGCTATGCACCAAGCACGGCGCCCTTTTCATCGCCGACTGCGTGATCGCTGCCTTTGGTCGCCTCGGAACGATGTGGGGCGTCGATCGCTTCGACCTGCGCCCCGACATGATGACCTTCGCCAAGGGCGTCACCAGCGGCTATCTGCCGCTTGGCGGCGTCGTCATAAGCGGCCGCATAGCTGAGCCGTTCTGGGAGGGCGATGGGCTCTGGTTTCGGCATGGGCAGACTTACTCCGGCCACCCAACCTGTTGCGCGGCAGCGCTCGCCAACCTCGACATCATCGAAAATGAAGGGCTACTCCAGCGCGGCCGCGAGCTCGAGGATGAGATCGCTTCAGCGCTCAGCCCGCTTGAGTCGGCAGACGTTGTTGACCAGGCGCGCGCTGGAATTGGCGCGCTGGGCGCGGTCTCGTTCAAGCCGGAGCTGCTTGCCGATCATGCCGACCTGCCGCTGCGAACATTCGCTGCCGCCAAGGAGCGCGGCGTGCTCGTTCGCCCGCTCGGCGACGGCGTCGCGATCTCGCCATCGCTCGTCACAACCGAGAAGGATCTCGAAGACGCTTCAGCCGCCCTCACTGACGCTCTCGCCGCAGTCGCAAGCTCACTTTGAGCGCCGCAATGATTGATGCCAGCGTCGTTTCGCATCGCCTCCGCCAATAGACTAATTTGCTCGACGATGAATGAGTTTTTGACTTAGATGGCGCGGCGCCGCCTTCATGGTCTCCAGCGGGTGCTGGGGGTCAATGCGCTCTTTGCCACCGCCTACGGCAACGTCGGCTCGTCGATCTATTACGCACTCGGCCTCGTCGCCTCATTCGCGCTCGGCCTCACGCCGCTCGTTTTTATCTTTGCCGGTTTCATTTTTTTCCTCACTGCGAGCACCTACGCGGAGGCAACGGCGATGTACCCGGAAGCCGGCGGGTCTTCTAGCTTTGCGCGACGCGCATTCAATGAGTTTTGGTCCTTCTTCGCTGCCTGGGGCCAGATGTTGAGCTACACAATCACGATTGCAGTCTCGGCTTTCTTCGTACCGCATTACATCGGCGGCCTGTTCTGGGAACCGCTGCGAACCGCCCCCGGCGACATCATCTTCGGCATCGGCGTCATCATCGTCTTGGCCGCGGTTAACGTCTTTGGTGCCAAGGAATCGACTGGAGTCAACGTGGCCCTCGCCGTCGTTGGGTTCGCAACTCAGCTCCTGCTGGTTCTGATCGGCGGCATCCTTGTCTTCTCGCCCGACGTTCTGATCAACAACGTTGAGTTAGGAGTGGCGCCAACCTGGAAGGACTTCATGCTCGCGATCCCGATTGCGATGATCGCCTACACCGGGATCGAAACGATCTCCAACATGGCGGAGGAAGCCAAAGATGTGGAGAAAACGGTTCCAAAGGCGATCAATCGCGTCGTGATCGCTGTGTTTGCGGTGTATGTCGCACTACCCGCGGTCGCGCTGTCAGCCCTGCCGGTCGTAAAGCAGCCCGACGGCAGCTATCAGACGCTGCTCGGTGTTTCGAGCGAGGAAGGTGGTTACGCCGGCGATCCGGTGCTCGGCATGGTCAAGCAGATAGATCTTGGATTCTTCCAGGGAGCGGCAGAGATATATGTTGGTCTCCTTGCCGCGACGATCCTCTTCGTCGCCACAAACGCCGGAATCATCGGAGTCTCGCGACTCGTCTACTCGATGGGGGTTTACCGGCAGTTACCGAACAAGATGCGCGAGCTGCACCCACGCTTCGGTACGCCTTGGATTGGGATCATCATCTTTAGCGCCCTCGCCTGTCTTGCGGTCACGACCGGTCAAGCTGACTTCTTAGGCAATCTTTACGCCTTCGGTGCGATGCTCAGCTTCACAATCGCGCACGTCTCGGTCATCAAACTGCGGTTCCGTTACCCCAACTTCCCGCGGCCTTACGTGGGTCCGATGAACGTGATGGTTGGCGGTGTCAACATTCCAGTCTTCGCGGTCCTTGGAGCGCTCGGCACAGGTCTAGCCTTTCTCGTTGTCGCCGTGCTCCATCTTGACGTGGCGATCGTCGGCCTCGGATGGCTGGCCGTCGGCGGTGTCGTCTATCCGCTCTATCGGCGAAGTCAAGGTCTCAAACTGACGGAGACTGTCGCGCTCGAGACAAAGGCCCAGGTAACTGTTAGCGAAGCAGCCTACGAATCGGTGCTCGTCGCGCTCGAACCGCCGTCATACTCGTCCGCAGCTGTGGCGACGGCAGTTCGACTGGCCGCTCGCAGGCGTCGCGGCATACACATCCTCGTCCAGATTCCAGTTCCGTCATCGTCACCAATCGACGCAGAGATGCCCGAACAGGAAGAGCGCGCGCAGGCGATGATTGAACAGGCTCGGCTTCAGGGCGGGCGCCTCGTTACGGGGCGCTGGATCAAGGTTCGTGCAGGGCAAGCCGGGGGAATGATTGTCGAGGAGGCAATCGATCTGCGCGCAAGAGCAATCGTGCTCGCGCTTCCGCGGCGCCAAGGTGGGAATCTGTTCGACAAAGCAATCGAAACCGTGTTGCGCGAGCGGCCGTGCCGAGTGATCATTCAAAGCGACCCTGCGAGCGTCAAGCCAACGCTCCGGGAAGCGCTGGACGCTGCAGAGATCCCACTATGAGCGCACCTTCAGGTCGCAATCTCCACTCAGCAACGACGACCGTGTTCTCCGCGTTGATGGTCATCATCGGCGCCGGGCTGATCATCCGGACGCTGATTCTGGGCGGCGGCATCTTCGCGATCGGCGTCGTTATGGGTCTTCTTTTCGTTGCCGCAGGCTGCGGGCGTCTTTGGGTCGCCAGAACGGGACCCAAGTAATGGCGCCGGATCAACAGGGACGGAAGCAGACTTTCAGCCGCGAGCTCGGTTCTCCGATGCTCTTCAGCGTCATTTACACGGTGATCGCAAGCGCGATCTACATCTGTCTTGGCGTCGTCGCGGGCTACGCGCTCGGGCTCACGCCCGTCGTTTTCCTCGTCGGCGGCGTGATGTTCGTCCTTGCGGCGATGACGTACGTGGAAGGCTCGTCGCTGCACCAGGAACGCGGCGGTTCAACGGTCTTTGCCCGCTTCGCCTTCAACGAGTTCTGGAGCTTCGTCGCCGGCTGGGCGATCCTGCTCGATTACGTCATTCTGCTCGCCGCTGCGGCGCTCTCGGCGACCAGTTACCTCGAGGCCTTCTGGTCGCGGCTTGGCGACGGCGCAATTGAGGGCGTAATCATCGTCGGGATCCTGCTTTACGTCGCCGTCCGCAACATCCGGGGCTTCTCGAGCACCCGCTCGCGGCGCATCGCAGTACTCGTTGTCGCCGACATCGTCCTCCAATTGGCGCTCGTTGTTCTCGGGCTGATATTCCTGCTCGATCCGGGCACACTGACGTCGTCGATTGAGCTCGGCAGCAGCCCGACCGTTCAAAACGTGATCGTCGCGCTTGGAATCGCGACCGTTGTCTCTACCGGGCTGGAATCCGCCTCAGGGCTCTCCGGAGAGGTTGAAGTCGGCCGGGCAGGACTTAAACGGCTGGTCACCAGTTCGTCGCTGACAGTGATCATCGTTTACACGGGGATTGCCGTCGTCGCGATCAGCGCGCAGCCCGTGATCGACGGTCAAACAGCGTTGGCATCCACCTATAGAGACGCGCCGCTGCTGGGCGTTGCGGCTGGCTTCGACCAGGCTTGGCTCGCCGACAGTTCTCGCTTTGTTATCGCGGCGATTGCGGTAGTGACCCTGATTGCCGCTGCAAACTCAACGATGCTCGGCCTCTCCCGGCTTGCCTATTCGCTCTCTACCCACCGCCAGATTCCGAGCGCTCTTGGCCGTCTTCATTCGACGCGTTTTACGCCGTGGGTTTTGATTGTGCTCGCGACGATCGTCGCGATCGCACTGGCCTTACCCGGTGATCTGCTGCTGCTGCTGAACGTCTATGCGTTTGGGGCACTACTTGGCCTCACGATCGCTCACGCGTCGATTGTGCGGCTGCGAATCACTGAGCCCGACCGGCCGCGGCCGTACTCAATGCCGTTCAACATCAACGTCTCTGGCAAGAGCATCCCGCTGCCTGCAGTCTTCGGGATGGTCTTTAGTGCGCTGATTTGGGTCAGCGTTGTCTGGACACATCCCTCGGCTCGCTGGGTCGGCTTCGGTTGGATCGCTGGCGGGCTCTTGCTCTACTTCGTTTACCGCTTGTCGACTGGAAAGTCGCTCACGAAGCGGGTGACGGTGCCGCGCGAAGCGCTTCGCGGCGAAGTAGCGGAGGTCGAATTTGAATCGATTCTCGTTCCAGTCACCGGGAGCGTGCTCGATGACGACATCATGCAGACCGCCGGTCGGCTGGCCGCCGAGGCGAGTGAGGAAGATGGCTTCGACGGCGAGTCGCGGATCGAAGCGCTCTGGGTCACGGAGGTGCCGATGTCGCTGCCAATCGACGCGCGCCTTCCAGAAGAGGAGACGCTCCGCGCCCGCGCCGCTCTAGCCCGCGCGAAGGCCGTCGGTGAGGAGTACGACAACGTGCAGGTTGATACTGCGCGGGCACGCGGCCGCCGCGCCGGCCAAACGATCATCGCCGAGGCGCAGCGGCGCGGGGTTCAGGCAATTGTGCTGGCCGCCGAGGAGCCGTCCCGGATCACCGGTGGCGCGCTGCTCGGTGGGGGCTATTCGACCGACCTAGTTATCGGGGATACCGCCCGGTATGTGCTCGCCAATGCGCACTGTCCCGTGATCGTCACGGCGCCGTCGGCGGGCGATCAGGCTGTGTCCGGAGGCGGTGGCGACGGGCCCGACGCTGCCGCACCGGAACGCTAGGATTCTCAGCGATGTCATTTGTTCTCATTGTCGGTTCCGGCCGAGTTGGCTCATCGGTCGCGCGCAACCTTCTGGCCGGTGGTCATGAGGTCTCTGTGCTCGACGGCGACCCGCTATCGCACGAGCGGCTCGACGCCGGGCAAGAGACGAGCTGGGAGGCCGCGGGCGGTCGCTTCACAATCGGCCAAGCAATTGAGCGCGACGCGCTTGTCGAAGCAGGTATCGAGAAGGCCGACGTTTTCATCGCCGCAACCAACGGCGACAACACAAACCTCACGATCGCGCAAATCGCGCAGAGGATGTTCAATGTTCCACGCGTGTTGGTCCGCGTGATGGACCCGGCCCGCGCCGAGTGGTACAGCTCGCAAGGGATGGAGACGATCTGCCCGACCAGCTACGCCGTCGAGATGTTTGAGAAGGCGCTCGCCGCGCCCGAGGCGGGCAGCTGATGTACGTCGTAGTGATCGGTGGCGGCAAGGTCGGGCTCAACCTGACGCGAGAGCTGCTCGCGAAGGGCACAGAGGTAACGCTGGTCGAATCGCGCCGCGATCGCTATCTGCGAATGGACGCTGAGCTCGGCTTTGTAGTGCAGTACGGCGATGGAACCGAGCTTTGGGTCCTTGAGCGCGCCGGCATTCAGCGTGCCGATCTCGTCGTGGCTGTTACCGGCGACGATGAAGACAACATTCTGATTTGCCAGGTCGCGCGCGACAAATATCAGGTCGAACGTTTCATCTCACGCGTAAACAATCCGCGTAATCGCCAATACTTCGAGCTTCTCGACATCAGGCCCGCGTTCTCAGCAACCGACCTGATTCTGCGCTTGATCGAGCACGAGGTTCCGGACTACGGTCTCGTCCACCTGCTCGATCTGCCCGATGAGCAGCTCGAGGTAATCGAGATTATCGTCTGCGAGGGTTGCCGCGCCGCCGGTCTCGAGGTTCAGCAGCTTGAGCTCCCGGAGGGCAGCATTGTGATCTCGGTGCTCCGTGACGAGGGCGGCTTTGTGCCGAAAGGCGACACCGTCATCAACGCCGGCGACGAAGTGCTCGTCTGCCTCGATCCGGGTCTCGAGCCGCAGGTCACGGCGCTCTTCGAAGCAGCTAAGTAGAGCCTTTAGCGCCTATACTTGGCGACGCATTGCGGGATGGTGTAATGGCAGCACGCCTGGTTCTGGTCCAGGAAATTGGGGTTCGAATCCCTGTCCCGCAGCTTTACGCAGCGAACGTAGCCGGGAAGCCTTCCGCAATGAGCGCTCGTCCCGCCGCCTCTCGCTGGGCAACGGCGTTGTAATGCGCCGCGATGGCCGGGTTCTCAGGCCAGCGGCAGCCGGCGCTTAGGTCGGCGCTCCACCCAGTCAGCGTCGCGAGGAACGCGTCAGCGACGGTGAACTGCGCGCCGAGTAGGAAAGGGCCATCGCCGATCTGCGCGGCAAGCACCTCGGCGACGCGGGCAAGCTCCGCAACAGAAGCCGCCTGGACGGCCTCTAAGCCGTCTGCGTCAGCGGTGTAGTGCTCTGGGTAGTACCAGCGCAGAAATGACGCCTGAGCGGTGTTTGTGAGCAGCGTGAGCCAGCGCAGTGTCTGCGCCCAATCGTCGCTGCCTGCGGGCGGCATCAAATGGGCGTCGGGGTACTTCTCTGCGATGTAGAGGCAGCACGCAGCGGCCTCCGTCAGCACTAGATCTCCGTCAACGAGCGTTGGCACCGTCGCCATCGGGTTTAGTGCGTCATATCCGGAGGGGGAGATGTTGTTGCCAGCCTCATCCCGCTCTACTTGCACCAGCTCGTAGTCGGCGCCCGCTTCGTCGAGTGCTATCCGTGGCGGGGTAGCGGAGCTGCCTGGGATTGTGTAGAGAGTGATCATCGTCGCCACGCTATCACCGGTCCCGCGCCAAGTACGCTGAAGTAATGAGCGACTCTTCATTACGCGAACTATGGGATCGAGGCCAGCGCGGCTGGCCGAAAGACGCGCCGATCGCGCAGTTCCCGAACGCGCCGCTGCTAACGGCGATCGCGGCCTGGATCGTCGGACACTTCACCACCGGCTCGGTCCACGACGCAGCCTCGGCAGTCTTCTACGTTGCGCTTAGTTGCTTCGCCTGGTGGGAGGTCACCGACGGAGTGAACACCGGCCGGCGTGTGATGGGCGCGGCGGTGCTGCTCTTCGTGGCCGTTAGCCTCGCGGGCAAGCTAGGCGCCTGAACGCGCGCTAGGAAGCGATCGGGGCGAAGCCACCAGCTTGGTAGGTCAGCCCTGGGAGATCTGCGCCCATCTGCTCCGATAGCCAGCGAGAAACGTCAAAGAGAGCTTCGAGGTTCACGCCGGTCTCGATCCCCATTCCTTCGAGCAGGTAAACAAGGTCCTCGGTAGCGATGTTTCCGGTTGCGTTCGGCGTAAACGGGCAGCCTCCAAGCCCGCCCGTTGATGCGTCAATAATCGTCGCACCAGACTCAACTGCGGCGACCGCGTTCGCGTAGCCGGTGTTGCGCGTGTTGTGGAAGTGGACGCCAACGGTCAGCCCGAGGCCAAGCGTTTCGGTCACCAGTTCGCGGACCTGTGTCGGGACGCCAACGCCGATAGTGTCGGCGAGCATGATCTCCTCAACGCCGCCTGCGGCTAGGTGCTCGGCGGCGGTGAGAACGCGGGCGGCGTCAATCTTGCCGTCGTAGGGGCAGCCGAAGGCGACCGAGAGAGTAACGGCGTAGCCAACGCCGTCGTTCTTCGCTCGAGCCGCGAGCTCGATCCCCACCTGCGCCGCGGCCTCCACGGTTGTGCCCTGATTCTTCTCGGCAAACGTTTCGCTCAATGGAACGACGTACTGAACGAGATCAACGCCGCACGCCAGCGCGCGGTCGTAGCCGCGCTCGTTTAGCGCAAGCCCCGCGTAGATAACGCCCGGCTTGCGCTCAACCGCGTCCATTACTTCCTCGGCGCCTGCCATCTGGGGTACACGCTTCGGGTTCACGAAGCTGACAGCTTCGATGCGCGGCAGCCCTGTCGCTGCCAGCCGGTTGACGTATGCCGCGCGCAGCTCAGGACTCAGCGTCGGCTCAGCGTTCTGGAGCCCGTCTCTAGGGCCAACATCGCAGAGGATTAAGCGGTCGTGGGCCATTCGTGCCTTTACGCGGGACCGCGCCCGTTGACTGGTAGTAGCTCACGGTCGCCAAGCCCGCGCAGTACGTGAAGGTCGATCGCGCCGGGAGGGAAAACGTCGATCGAGTACTGGACCGCGTCGCCGTCGTTGATGTGGATCGTCTCCGTGATCTCGAGCGCGCCGGTCGTGCGCCTCACGCCAAGCGCCCCGCCGATCTCCTCGCCGGGTTCGAGCAGCCTGGGACGGATCGCAGTGCGGGCGAAAGCAACCGGGACGCCAGCCTCGATCACGATGTCGAGCATCATCTGTCCGCGCTCGATCGCCGCTGTCAGCCGCTCGAGTGACGGGAGCGGGACTGACGGATGGATCCAGTCACGCATGTGCGCGGCCGGCGCCTTATCGACGAGCAGCGTCCGCTCGACGCATAGCGCGGTCGAGCCTTTGCGTAGGTTCAGCGCCTCCGCAACGAAGCCGGGGGCGCGCTGCTGGGCAATCGCCACGCCTCGGCCCTTAACGCTATGGCCCTGACGCCTGGCTAGCGACGCGTACGATTCGAGCACTTCGAGTCCCTCGCTGAACGCCGCCGGGACAGCAACTCGCCCAACGTAGGTCCCAGAGCCTTGGCGGCGCACGATCTCGCCGTTCGCCGCGAGCCGCTCTAACGCCAGTCGCAGAGTCCCGCGGGAGATCCCCAGCATCGTCGCGATCTCCTGCTCGGGTGGGAGGCGATCGCCTGGCCGATGGTTGCCCGGGCCCAGCCATTCGCGCAAAGAAATCTCAGCGCTGTCGACGACCGAAACGCGTGTAGCGGACGCTGCTGCTGGCTTTCCGGCCACTTAAGCCGCCCTCGCCTTCCCGGCTGCTGCGCTCGCCAGCGCCGAAGCCTCTTCGACGCTCGTTAGTCGCGAGTCGTTTGGCATATCGCGCAGGTTAGCGCGCACGATTAGGACGGCGATAGTTGCAGCACTCTCCGCGAGGATTGCTGCGGCGACGGCGTCGGGCGTAAAGGGCCACCGGCCAGAACACGCCACCTTTGCGGCCCCGTCAGCGACCTGCGCCGCGAGCTGCGCTACTGCCAGAGGCGTGTCGGCCGCGTCTGCGAGGTTGCCGCCCTTCGCCGCCTCGGAGTACGCAGTTCGCTCGTGGTCAAGCGCAACTAGCGCGGCGCTCTGGAGGACTGTTGCCGAGGCCGCGAGGCGGCTCATCGTCTCGTCGCCGCCGAGGCGCTTGGCGGCGAGAGTCGCCGTGAGCTCAACTAGTGCCGCCGCCTGGGCACAGGCGAGAGCGGCGGCTGAGCCAGCCGATGGACCTTCGCTGACCGATGCGAGTTCGTTTAGTAGGTCGCCAACGCTCTGTCTGCTGACGGCGCTCATCGCGCCAGCCTAATTAGAAGAGCCCGACTGTGTTGCCGTCAGCGTCAATGTCAATGTCGAAGGCTGCCGGTGTCTTGCCAAGACCTGGCATCTGCATAATGTCGCCGCAGAGCGGCACGAGCCAACCAGCACCGGTGTAGGCGCGCATGTCGCGCACTGGGAGCGTGAAGCCGGTAGGCGCGCCAAGCTGGGTCGGGTCGTGTGATAGCGAGAGCGGCGTCTTCGCCATGCACATCGGAAGCTTGTCGAGGCCGGCAGCGGTGAACTGCTCAATCTTGCGCTCAGCGTCGAGGTAATAGACGACGTCATCGGCGCCGTAGGCCTTAGTCGCAATCGCGTGGATTTTCTCTCTGATCGTCGCGTCTTCTGGGTAGAGGAACTGGAAGTCAGATGGCTCGTCGGCGGCCGCTACCACTGCTTCAGCAAGCTTGGCCGCTCCGTCGCCACCCTTTTCGAATGCCTCATTGAGCTCGGCAGCGAATGCTCCGCCCTCAAGCGCTAGCGATCGCACCATCTCGACCTCTTCGTCGGTGTCGCCCGGGCGCCGGTTGACAGCGACGACACAGGGGAGGCCGAACTCCTTAACGAGCTTCAGATGGTGGTAGACGTTCGACATGCCGTCCTCGATCGCCTTGCGGTTTACCTCCGGCGAGTCGCTCTCTTCATCCATGCCGCCGTGATGTTTGATCGCGCGGACGGTGCAGACGAGCACGACTGCATCGGGGCGAAGCTCGCCAGCGCGGCAGACGATGTCCATGAACTTCTCCATGCCCATGTCGGAACCGAAGCCCGATTCGGTGAGAACGTAGTCTCCTAGCTTCAGCGCGATGCGGTCAGCTATTACTGAGTTGTTGCCGTGGGCGATGTTGGCGAATGGGCCGGCATGCATCAGCGCGGCCTGGCCTTCGAGGGTCTGGATTAGGTTTGGCTTCAGCGCGTCCTTGAGCAGAACGGTCATCGCGCCGGCGGCCTGGAGGTCTTCGCCCGTAACCGGGGTGACGCCATCGAACTGGTACGCAGCGGTGATCTCGCCGAGCCGCTTGCGCAGGTCCTGAAGGTCACTGGCAACGGCGAGGATTGCCATCACCTCGGACGCGGCCGTGATGTCGAAGCCGGTCTCGCGCGGGTAACCGTTCGCACGGCCGCCAAGCCCAATCGCAACGCCGCGCAGCGCGCGGTCGTTCATGTCGAGGGCGCGCTTCCACGTAACTCGCAGAGCGTCGATGCTGTGCGGGTTGCCGTGGAGAATCGACGCGTCCAGGAGGGCGGCGAGCAGGTTGTTTGCAGCGCCGACGGCGTGAATGTCACCGGTGAAGTGGAGGTTCAGATCCTCCATCGGGACGATCTGCGCGTAACCGCCACCGGCGGCGCCGCCCTTAATCCCGAAGACAGGGCCAAGCGATGGCTCGCGTAGACAGAGAACGGGCGTCTTGCCGATCTTCCCCATTCCTTGAGTCAGCGAGACGGCGGTTGTGGTCTTTCCTTCCCCGGCCTTGGTTGGTGTCATGCCGGCGACGCAGATCAGCTTGCCGTCGGGGCGGTCCTTGAGACGGTTCAGTACTGACAGCTCAACCTTGCCTTTGAAGCGGCCATAAGGCTCGAGTTCGTCCGGTTCAAGGCCGAGCGTGGCGCCAATCTCGTCAATTGGAATGAGCTCTGCTTCTTGGGCGATCTCAAGACTGCTCTTCATGACTGCTCCTGTATTTTGGGTTGGTGGAAGGTCGCTTCAGCAGGCGCCGCTAGTGCGAGACGGCGGCCGCGCCGAGCTCGGAGACGAGCTCATCGGTGTAGAAGCGCTCGACTTCGAATGGCTTAATCAGCTCCGGCGTCTTGCCGGTAGCGATCAGCTCGGCCAAGGTCACGCCAACGATCGGCGCCGCTTTGAAGCCGTAGGTGCCCCAGCCGGTCGAGACGAGGAAGCCCTCAAGTTCGGTCTTACCCAGGATTGGCGAGTAGTCGGGGCTCAGGTCGCAAAGGCCTGCCCAGCTACGAAGCATCCGTGCGCGTTCAAGCTGCGGAAAGAGCTCAAGCGCATGGCGCGTGGACTCCTGCAGGAAGTTGAGAGTCCCATTCATCCGGTACGTCGTCCATGGCTCAATCTCCGAGCCGATCAGGAACTCGCCGCGGTCGGTCTGCGACACGTAGACGTGCATCTGTGAGGAGACGATCACCTTGTCGAGTAGCGGCTTAACCGGTTCGGTCACGAATGCCTGGAGGATGTGGGTCGTAATCGGCAGTTCGAAGCCCGCCATCTCGGAGAGGATCGAAGACCAGCCTGCAGTGGCCGAGAGTACGGTGCCACCGTTGACGCGCTGATTGCCATTGACGGTGACGCCTGTTACACGGTCGCCGTCCTTGTGGATCGCCGTAACTTCGCTGTTGGGGTGGATCTCAGCGCCGCCGCGGTCGGCGCCGCGCGCGTAGCCCCAAACAACGGCGTCGTGGCGGATGATGCCGCCTGGCGGGTGGTAGAGAGCGCCCATGATCGGGTACTCGGCGTCGTCGGTCACCTGCATCGCAGGCACCATCCGCTGAACCTCGTCGGCGTCGACGACCGAAGTGTCGATTCCAACTAGGCGGTTCACCTCTGCGCGCTCGTGCATAACGAACATTGCGCGGTCGGTGTGGCCGAGAGTGAGGTGGCCCTTCTGCGAGAACATCAAGTTGAACTGAAGATCCTTCGAAAGGTTCTCGTAGAGCTTGACCGAGGCGTCGTAGAAGCGTGCGCCTTCAGGTGTCTTGTAGTTGGAGCGCAGAATCGTCGTGTTGCGGCCCGAGGCGCCAGCACCGATGTAGTTCTTTTCAAGGATGCAGATGTCCTTGATGCCGTGGTGCTTGGTCAGGTAGTACGCGGTTGCGAGCCCGTGAGAGCCTCCGCCGATGATGACGACCTCGTAGTTGTCCTTCAGCTTCGAAGGCGTATGCCACATCTTGCTTTGGCGGAAAATGTCACGCATTGGTCGTTGCCTCCACGGCGCCGCCCAGTGGGCCAAGCGCATCGATTCCGACCGGCCGCCCGCCGAGTTCCACGGCAGCGTCGATCACTGACTCCCACATGTATTGGGCGCTCGCGGCGCCAAAGGTGTGAAGGAAGCTGTCCTGGCCTTGGCGCAGCAGCAAGCCGGGGACACGACCGATTGAGCCGGGGAGAAAGCCGCGCAGAGGGAACTCGCGCTCGCGCAGGTCAAGAGCCGTGATCCGCGCGAACGTGTCGCGAGCGAGCGGGCCGCTGTAGCTGAAGGTAGTGAGCGTGCTCGTCAGGTCGGTGACCGAGACCAGCTCGTCGCGCGACGCAGCGACGGCTTCCAGTCGTCCGCGAAGTGCCGCCGTTTCGCCGGCTTCGGTGATCGCTAGTACGCGGTCAGGTTTGACGGTGCACCACCATGCGCCGCCTGCGAAGACAGCCTCGCCAAGCTTGGCGGCGGTCCCGGCAACCTCGCCCGTGATCACTTCGATCGCTGCGGGCGTTCCAAGCAGTTCTGTGATTCCAAGACTCGAGAGGTCGGCGATTCCAACGCTCTCAGCGCAGGCCTTCTTCTCGGCGATGGTGTCGCCGTAGTTGGCGGCGACGCGCCAGCCATCGCGCTCCTCGATCTCTGCCCCGGCGGCCACTAGTTCGGCCTCAATGTTGCTTTGGAGCAGCGGCGTGAAGGAGCCTTGCTGCTGTGCTTGGTCGGCAGATAGAAATGTCAGGCTCATGAACGCAGGCGCTCCTGGTCGGGATCGTAAAAGGCTCCGTGGACGATCGTCGCAGTTTGATTCTTGGAGCCGTACTTGATGTGCAGCGGGCTGCCATCCTTGCCGTGTTCGGCAGGGACCCACGCCAGTCCGATCGACTGACCAAGCAGCTCCGAGTAGCGCGCCGATGTCACGCGACCGGCCGGCTGCCCGTCAACGACGACGGCTGAACCCTCGATTGGGACGTCGTCGCCGTCGATCTTGAAGCCGACCAGCGTGTTGACCATGCCGCGTTCGTTGGCGCGCTCCAAGGCCCATTTGCCCATGAAGTCCTCCTCCTTATCGAGCTTTACGATCCAGCCCATCTGGCTCTCGTACGCGTTCGATTCGGAGTCGGTGTCCTGACCGACGATGATGTGCGCCTTCTCAAGTCGCAGGATCCGCTGCGGTTCAAGACCAAACGGCTTGATCCCATATTCAGTGCCGGCTTCAAGGATCTGATCCCAGAGGTATTGACCACACGCTGCCGGGTAGTGAATCTCGTAGCCGAGCTCTCCGACGAAGCCGATCCGCATCGCGAGGCACTGAACGCCTGCAATCTGAATCTGGTGCCCATCGAGGTATCCGAAGCCTTCATTGCTGAGGTCGGCGTCGGTCAGCTTGCCGAGCAGGTCGCGAGCCTTCGGGCCGGCAACGTTGATTGCGCAAAGCCCTTGAGTCACGTCGGTCACATGGACCTCCATCTCCCAAGCGGCCAGCCACCATGTGAACCAACGCTCAACGGCGTCGGCGCCGGATGAGGTTGTGGTCACGAGGAAGCTGTCATCGGCGACCCGGCAGACGGTGCCGTCGTCGGTGATTCGGCCGGCGTCGTTGCCTAGAACGCCGTAGCGGATACGCCCGACCTTTAGGTCGCTGAGGCGGTTCGTGTACATGCGGTCGAGGAACTGGCCAGCGTCGGGGCCACTGACGATCATCTTGCCCAGCGTTGAGACGTCGATCATGCCAACGGCTTGATGGACGGCAGCGGCCTCACCCTTGACGTCGCCATAGTCGTAGGCGCGGCGCCAGTCGCCAGCCCACTTGACGTGCGATCCGAGTTCACGCTGGCGTGCGTGGATGGCTGAGCGCTTTGCCGGCGTAAACGGGCGGCCGGCCCAAGCGCCAAGCGGAACCGTTGACCACGGTGGCCGCGCCGTTGTGATGCCGGTTTCATCAATGCTGAGGCCGGTCTGGGCTGCGACTGCTCGAATGCTCGGCAGCTGCGAGACGCGACCCTGCGAGGGGCCCATCGTGACTGTTGTGTAGCGCTTGCTCAGTTCGATCGAGTCGTATCCCTCTTCGATCGCGTATTTCATGTCCTTTGTCGTGACGTCCTCGTCGAGGTCAAGAAACGCTTTGCCGGTTGGCTTGGCCGTCCGCTGGTAGGCCGGCGATGGAGCAGCCGGGGCGGGGGTGGGGAGAGCCTCAAGCGCATTGGCCGCGGCGGTTGCGGCCGAGCCGTCACCAAACTCGCACTCCTGCGCGGCGCGGGCACCGGCGAGCGTTCCGCTCAGCGCTGCCGCTTCCAACTCTTCCTTGCCGGCAACTGCGCCCGCTGGATGGATGCCGGGGGGAGGGTTCTCCGGCAGGAAACAATTGGCCTCAGAGTTGAACTTGGCCTTGGCGCCCGCCTGCAGCATCAGCGATGAGGCCGGCACCGTGCCGCCGGAAACTGCGAGAAGGTCGCAGTCGAAGCGTTCCTCGGTGCCTGGCTTCGCGACGCCGTTTTCGTCAATCTGAGCGAGCGTGCATCCCTTCAGGTGCTTATTGCCTCTGGCTTCAACTACGGTCATGCCGCGCATCAGTTGAATGCCGGCGGCTTCCACTGCAGCAGTTAGTTCGTTTGAGCGATTCGGGAGCAAGTCGGCAACGGCGATCACGTTCACGCCCGCGGCTTGAAGCGCCAGCGCGGCCTCAAGGCCACGTTCGCCGGTCGTCGCGATGACTGCGTTCTCGCCCGGCTTCAGCGCGTATAGCGCCGCCAGTTTCAGCGCGCCGGTCGTCAACATCACGCCAGGAAGGTCGTTGTTAGGGAACACAAGAGGCTGCTCGATCGAGCCGGTTGCCGCCACGTGCCGCTGAGCGCGGATCTGATGGAGCGTGCTGCCTTGCCAGACCGGGACCATTCCGTCGAAGTAGCCGAGAGCAGGGGCGCTGCTCATGATCTCGACGCCGGCTGCCCGCGCCTCTTCAGCCAGCTTGCGTGCCTGCTCGTGCTTACCCTGCCAGAGCAGCTGGCCGCCGGGTTCAACGTCTTCATCGACCAGCACGACATCGGCGCCCTCGCGGGCCGCCGCAATTGCAGCGCTGAGGCCTGCAACTCCGCCGCCAATTACGAGAACGTCGCAGTGACGCCGTCGGTAGTCGGTACGCCACTCACGGTGGGCTTGACTCTTCTTCATCACGCCAAGGCCCGCTGCATGGCGCAGCACCTTCTCGTAGAGCGGCCAAGCGCTGCGCGGCCAGATGAAAGTCTTGTAATAGAAACCGGCTGGCATGAAGGGGCCGCCGAAGATGTCGGAGGCGCGCATCACGTCAAAGTTCAGCGAGGGCCAAGCATTTTGGTGCTTGATCTCCATTCCGTGCTTGGCGCGCTCGGTCGTTGCTCGGACGCCGGGCCACTCGCCGTCTTGGACGAGCGTGTTGGCGGTCCAGCCCGAAGCGCTGACAATGCCACGCGGGCGGTGGTACTTGAACGAGCGAGAGAAGATCCGCTGGCCTTGGGCGTAGAGCGCCGAGGCGATCGTGTCGCCTTCGAAGCCGGTCACCGATTTGCCGTCGAACTTGAACTCGACCTTCTTCGAGCGGTCGATCCGCTCCGCGGGCTGTGGGTCGAGACGGCTCATTTAGCGCAGCTCCTCGCCGCCGGCCGCGCGGGCCTGGGCAACAGGTGAGACCGGCGCCTGCGTGGCGTCGGTGATTTCAGGGACGGCGGTCCAGAGGACCTCGTTCGTAGATGTGTTGCGTTCGGCTTGAAACCAAGTCCTGCAGCCGGCGCGGTGCCACCACCATTCGCGCTGAACGCCATCGGTGTTGGCGCGGAAGTAGTTGTAAGCGTTCAACTCTCGCTCACCTGGGCGGTCCTGGGGCCGCACGACAATCTCTCCGCCGAAACCAAAATCTGTGACTTCGCGGGTACCGCAGATGGGGCAGTTCAACAGGAACGACATTCGACTCGCAATCGGTTGCTGATTTCCTTCTTCTTCGGATACTAGACAAATAGGTTCAGAGAATGCAAATCGAACGGTACTTTTATTTCCGGACGTTGCGCTGAAGCTTGGAGCTTGCGTGCTGTGACGCCGGTCCAGCCCCCATCTCGAAGCGGCTAGTAAGGTTGCCTGCCGTGCTGTTCTTTTTCATTTTCCAGCAAGCGCCGACATTGCTAATCGTGCTCCTAGGAGTGATCGTTTGGCTCGCGGTTGTCGAGGTCCGCGGTCAACAAGAGATGCCGCTGCTGCAGAAGGTCTGGTGGGTTCTGTTCGTCTTGCTGACGAATTTTGTCGGGTTGATCATCCTGCGTATTTACACCTATGCGAAAGCAAAGAAAACCGATTCAGCTCCGTAGCGCAGCGGGCTCGCTGGGGATGCCCCGCTTGAGGCGAACCAGCTTCAGCGCTAGCGCCAGCTCCAGCTGATCCTCGTCAGCCAGTGTTAGGCCGCTTACTGCTTCGATTCGCGCTAGCCGTTGGCGTAACGTGTTGGGGTGGATGAAAAGGACGCGCGCGCTCGCAGTTACCTTTCGTCCTTCGGCCAGATATCGTTCAAGCGTCGATAGAAGCTCGCTGCGCTGATTTCTTGCTTCGTCGTATTGGGCGACTTTCTCGATGCCCTGAAACAGATCACCTTCGTCTGCCGCTCCGAGATCTAGCCCGATAAGCAAGCGATAGGCGCCAAGCTGCACACTAGACAGCGCACCACCGTTCCGATAAAGATAGGAGGCAGTATCTGCTGCCGCTTGAGCCTCCCTGAGTCCTACCGCGCACTCCTCAAAATCTTGGCAGATCGGCCCGATGCCGATTGCGACTCCGAGCGTTATCGCCAGCTTTTCGAGCCGGAGCTGCATGTCCTCGACGTCAGTTCGACCGTCGATCGGCGCAAAGACCGTCAGTCCATCGCCGATCAGGCCACCGGCGCCGTCTGGGAAAAGGATCTCCAGCTCAGTCTTTAGTTCAGCTAGGCCTAACCGATGAAGGTGGGACGGTGAATGCTCGGACGTAGTGGCTGGGAGACGGCTCTCACGCTCAGGCATCTGTGCCACCAGCATCACGTGCGTCGTCGTAAGGTCTATGGGAAGAGCCGCCGCAGTCGTTGACGCTACCGAACGGTCACCGATCTTGATCGCGGCAATCAGCTCGGTAAAGCTTCCGCGAGAAGAGAGTCTCTCGATCAAGGCGATTCGCTCTAGCGCTGCTGAGACGAGATTCGCCAGGGCGCGGAGTAGTTCACGGTCCTCTTCTTCCCAGATTGAGATCGAACGGTCGCTTGTCACGAGCAATCCGACCTGCTCGTCGGCGACGTTAAGCGACGTTGTGAAAGTAGTCGGCGTGCCTTCTAGGGAGGACTTTGCAGCCGCTCGCTTGACTGTTGTTGGTTCGGCAACTTCAGCCGGCTGTTCGTCGCCGGGAGCAATTTCGAACGCAGCCAGCCTTAATTCGCCAGCTCCGTCGCGTTCGCTCTTGCTAGCAAGGTAGATCTGGCAGCTTGCAGATTCGAAAAGCTGTCGGACACCGCTCACAGCGCCGGCGCAGAGCTGCGCCTCGGTGTCGCAGGCTGTAATTGAGGTCGTAACCGTGGCCAGCGCCTTCAGCTTCTGGACATGGCGTTTGATCGCGCTGTGCTTCTGAGCGTTTTCGATCGCGCCTCCAATCAGCGAGCCGCTCGAGACCAAAAAGTCGAGAACTTCCGGCTCAAACTCACGAGGCGCAACAGTGTGCAACGAAATCACGCCGATCGTGGCACGATTCTGACCCACTATTGGCGCTGCGACGAGCGATTGAAAGCGTTCCTCCTCAAGCTCTGGAATCACCTTCATCCGGGGGTCACTCATCGCCGCTTCACGGATCATCTCCGGGGCGCCTGTCCGAGCGACCCAGCCGATCAGTCCCTCGTCGATTCCGATACTCAGCTGATCGACGAGCGCACTGTAAAGCGGAGAGGCGGCTCGAAGAACTAGCCGATCGCCCTCTAGCGAGTAGACAAAACAACCGTGGCAACTGGTCGCGTCACTGAGCAAAGTGACAACGCTGGCGAGCACTCGGTCGAGGTCCAGCGACGCGCTCAGCGTGCGGATTACGGCGCCGAGGGTTGCGTTCTCGGAGATCGTTGGCTCGGACCGACCGTTTGGCTGGGAGTCAGGATCAGCTAGAAGCCCGGCCGGGTCCTCTGCGCTATCGCTTCGCACGCCGCGAATACTGTCAGCATCACCGCAAATGTGCAAATCGCACATATAAATGGCTAGCAATAGTGTCGATTCAGCCCTAGCGCCCGCAGCGCAGATCGGGGAGTCTCGCGCAGCTTGCCTTAAGCGTCTGAATGGAGAGGGTTACTAAATGTTCGAGCTAATTGCTGCAGCAGGTCCGACCGTCGAGGACGTTGTCGTCGGTCAGACGCAAGATTCGCTCGTAATCGGCGAGCAATTCTATTTCTTCACGGTCGTACTGATGTGGCTGATCCACGCTGGCTTCATGAGTTACGAGGCCGGCATCGCCAGGCGCAAGAACGTGATGGCGACGGCAATGAAGAACATTCTCACGATTGCCGTCGTAACTCCAAGCTTCTACTTCTTCGGTTGGTGGATTTACAACTGCAACCAGCCCGGTTTGCCGATCGGCCCGAACTCATCCGACTTCACTTCGCTCGCGTGCCAAGGCGGAATCCCTTGGAGTGATGCCTTTGGAGCGAACATTACGAACAACATCAACCTGATTTTCTTCCTCGCCTTCCTGCTGTTCTCGTGGACTACCGCGTCGATTATGTCTGGCGCTGTCATTGAGCGGGTCAGATTGAGCGCCTACCTGCTGCTGGCCGTGCTGCTTGGCTCTGGCGTTTGGATCCTTGACGCAGCTTGGGGATGGAGCGCGGGAGGCTGGCTACCGGTGCGCTTTGGTTTCCACGACTCGATCGCTTCTGGCGTCGTTCACGGCGTCGCTGGCGCCTTTACGCTCGGCGTGCTTTTCAATATAGGGCCACGAATAGGCCGCTATGTGAAGGGTCAAGCTCGAACTTTCAGACCCCACAACCTTCACATCACGGCGCTTGGCCTGATGCTGATCTTTACCGGCTTTTATGGCTTCTACGCCGCCTGCCTAGTGATCTCGTCGACGGCATTCCCGGGCTGGGCGAACATCTATTTGAGCCCGACCACGCTCGGCGCGATCACGATGACGATAACGGTTGGCTTCGCGGGCGGATTTACCGGCGGATATTTCGCTTCCAAGGGCGATCCGTTTTGGACAATTTCCGGAGGCCTCGCTGGAGTGATTGGGGTTTCCGCAGCAGCCGACGTTTATTCCCCCGTCTTGGCATATCTGCTCTCCGCACTGACGGCAGTTCTCGCCTATTACGCCGCCGGCTTCATTGAGAAGAAGATGCGCGTTGACGACGCCGTTGGCGCAGTATCGGTGCACGGGGTTGCGGGCTTCCTAGGACTGCTTTGGGTTGGCATATTCGCGGCCGGTTATCCAACCGGTATAAACAATGTCGAATCATCGATCGGCGGCCAGCTGATTGGTATGGCAACATTCCTTCCGCTCGGCTTCCTAACCGGCTGGCTGGGCTCCTGGATCCTGAAGAAGATGAACCTGCTGCGCGTACCGCCAGAGGTCGAGATCGAAGGCCTCGATCGTGCTGAGTACGAAGAGGACGTCTTCCCTGAGTTCGGAGCTGTCGACGAGACAATTATTGAGCCGGACGGAACGATTGTTCCTTCAGGGCCGGTCCTTGAAGAAGCCTACCGCCGGATTAAGTCGGGGGTTTGAGCAGATGATGCAACTGGCCCTTAGCGTCGTGGTGATGATTGCCGTCGTCGGCGGACTCAGTCACTGGATCATTCAGAAGGACCGTCGCCAAAAAGTTGGCGATGTAGTCCGCGACCAGGAGGATTAATAATGGCTCTGCTAATCGATAGTGCCCCAAAGTGCGTTCAGAACGTCGCGAATTCGGCCCCGGATGCTGCCGACACTGCAGATTTCATCGTGCAGGCTGCGTATGAGAAGTGCGCCGGCATCATGACTTTCGGCCCTGGCTCGACTTATGGCGCAGAGGGGGCCGGCGCCACGACCGCGTACTACGTGCTGACGGCGTTAGGGGCAGCTTTCATGGTTGTGAGCCTGATCGCGTGGGTCGTGTTCGAGAATCGCCGCCTTGCGTCCCATACCGAACGGCTGATAGCCCGCGGATCTTCATCACAGCCGGCCGCATCCCCAATGTCAACCGAGATCAGCTAAAGGAGATTGAAATGTCAGAACGTGGCAAGCAAATTGAATTCCCGCCCGATGAAACGCACGTCAAAGGTTTCGAGGTCGCGATGATCTCAATCTCAATCATCTGCGTCGGCATTGTGCTCGCGATTGTCCTCGGCACCGACTGGGGCGACACCTTCCGTCCCCAAGTTTAATTAGCGCGCTGTAGTCGCGAGATCCTTGTGGCGCAACCGACGGAGTCTAAGTATCGCCATGCCGTCTATCCGGGCAAGCTTCCGCGACGGATTACGTGGAAGCCGGTCCTCGCAATCATCGTTCTGGTTGCCGTCACCTACGCTGTCTCGCAGGGCTGCCAAGCAGCTCAAATTAGAGTCAGTCAGACGCAAGCGATTGCGACGGCTCGTGAGCAAATCAAGTTTGATGCGACGCGCACGCAGATCCGCTTTGTTCGCTCTGGCTTCGGAGCTTCTTCGTATTGGGCCGTCTCGCTTTCTGAGCCTGCGCCAGGGGGCTTGGTCTACAAAAACCTCGTGATCGTGAAGGTCAATGCAAATAGCGGCCAGGTTGCAGAGGTGATCCGCGAGAAGAATGTGAAGGAAGAGGGGCTCGCTCCGAGCCCGGCGGAGAGTGGGCCGCAGTCCAGCCCGTGAGTGCCGGTCGACAACTTTTGAGAGCGCGTCGGTGGTCTGTCGAAGAGTGTTTGTCCAAAGATGTCCATAACCTTTGCACTGCCGCGAGCAACACGAGCCAACGCCAAATGCAAGCGTTCTGAAAGGAAGACTGAATGTCAAACAAAGCGCCCCTAGACGAAGACGCGGTACGCAAGATCGTCGCCGACGAGGGGATCGAGTTTCTCTTTGCTCAGTTCGTTGACATGCACGGCAAGCCGAGCGCAAAGCTCGTGCCGGCGCACCACCTCGACGACCTTCTTTCCGGCGGCGCCGGCTTCGCCGGCTTCGCTGCCGGCGACATCGGACAGACGCCTGACAGCCCGGACATGATCGCGATGCCTGATGTATCGACCTTCACGCGACTCCCGTGGCTGCCGAATATCGGCCGCTTCGCTTGCAACTTGACGGTGGAAGGCGAGCCTTGGCCTTTCTGCCCGCGTACGATTCTGCAGAACCAGATCGCCCGTGCCGCGGAGCTCGGCTATGAGCTACGGATCGGCGCTGAGCTGGAGTACTTCCTGCTGCGCCGCTCGGCAGACGGCGGAATCGAACTCGCTGACCCGCTCGACGATCTCGAACAGCCGTGTTACGACATGCGCGCTCTGACGCGCAACCTGCCTTTCGTGACCGAGGTCGCCAACAACATCACGGCGCTTGGTTGGGACAATTACGCAACCGATCACGAAGACGCCAACGGCCAGTTCGAACAGAACTGGGACTACGCTGACGCGCTTACGACCTGCGACCGCTCGATCTTCTTCCGTTACATGGTCGAAGCGATGGCACAGGAGCGCGGTTTGATCGCGACCTTCATGCCGAAGCCGTTCGGCCATCTGACCGGCAATGGCTGCCACTTCCACATGAGCCTTTGGAAGGGCGACGAGAACGTCTTTCATAGCGACCCTGCCGACGATCCGCGCGGGCTCGGCCTCTCGGAAATTGGCTACAACTTCCTCGGTGGGCTGACGGCCAACGCGACCGCCTACATCGGGATCACGGCGCCGACTGTTAACTCATATAAGCGGCTCGTCGTTGGAGAGCCAACGAGCGGCTCGACCTGGGCACCGGCCTACGTGACATATGGTTACAACAACCGGTCAATGATGCTGCGGATCCCTGACGAGGGGCGAATCGAGGATCGCACCGTTGACGGCTCCTGCAACCCGTATCTCGCTGCGACGGCGGTGTTGGCAGCCGGACTCGACGGGATCGAGCGTGGACTCGACCCGGGCGACCCAACGAGCGAGAACATGTTCAAGACGACAGCTGCCGAGCGCGAGGAGATGGGGATCATGACGCTCCCCGCCAACCTGCTCGACGCCACGCGCGAGCTGGAAAAGAGCGATGTGATGCGCAAGGCGTTCGGCTCGCACGACGGGCGTGATTACATCGATTACTTCATCGAGCGCAAGCGAGTCGAATGGACAACATTTCACGAGCAGATCTCAAAGTATGAGCTGGACCGTTACCTTCAGCTCTTCTAGGCGTATTGCAGCAAGTGTTCGAACCGCACACTCAAAAGGCCTAAATGTGGCTAGATTCACCCCGATTTATGTCGTGAACGACCAGTAGAATCAACCTATGTGCGGAATTGCAGGACTCTTCAGTAAATCCTCTTCGTTCGAGCAGCGGCTCGGCGATCACCTTGCTGACATGCTGATTCAGATGGCCGACCGCGGCCCGGATAGCGCTGGTGTCGCCTTCTACCGCAACCCTGCGCCGGCAGGATCGAGCAAGTTGACGCTCTTCTCTCCTGACGAGGGTTATGACTGGGACCTCGTCGCCGGCGAGCTATCGGGGGCATTCGGCGGCAGCAACGGGCCAGAGATTCGCGCCAGCCATGCTGTGATTGTCGTCCAGACCGACGCCGACGACGCTGGGCGTTGGGTGCTCGATAACCACCCCGAGCTGCGCCTGATGAGCGCCGGGCAGGCGATTGAGATCTACAAAGAGAAGGGTGATCCTCGGGAATTCGTGGAGCGCTTCGGGCTCCGTGAGCTGAGCGCGACGCACGCGCTTGGTCACACGCGGATGGCGACCGAAAGCATCGTCACGACCGAGCACTCGCACCCGTTCTCGACCGGGCTCGATCTCTGCCTCGTGCACAACGGTTCGCTCTGCAATCACAACCGTCTGCGCGAAGAGCTCCGCCGCGAGGGGATCACGATCCAGACTGACAACGACTCCGAGGTTGCCGCCGCCTATCTAACTTGGAAGATGCGCGAAGGCGCGTCGCTGACTGAGGCGCTTGAGTCGGCGCTCGATGACGTCGACGGCTTCTTTACCTTCGCCGTTGGCACTGCCGATGGTTTCGCCGTGCTGCGCGATCCGATTGCCTGTAAGCCGGCCGTGATGAGCGAGAGCGATGACTGGGTCGCAATGGCCTCCGAGTACCGCGCAATCGCTGTGTTGCCAGGGGCTGAGGAAGCACGCGTCTGGGAGCCAGATCCAGGCCAGGTTTACATCTGGGAGAAGGAGAAAGTCTGATGGGAACTGCCGAGCAGACAGTCGAAGTTGTCGACCTGACCGAAACAACAATCCGTGAGCTCAACCAGCGGCTCCACGACGCGGCCGACGGTGGCCCGCAGAACTGGCGGATCACGCACCCGAACGGGGTGCACGCGATCGGCGCCGGCATCAACGCGCCTCTAGAGATCGACATTGATGGCCACGTTGGCTACTACTGCGCCGGCATGAACAAAGAGGCGAACATTCGAATTCACGGCAGCGCCGGGGTTGGGCTCGCCGAGAACATCATGTCGGGGACAGTAATCGTGGACGGCGACACGAGCCAGTCGGCGGCCGCGACGGGCCGAGGCGGCTTGCTCGTCGTGCGCGGCAACGCAGCAGCTCGCTGCGGCATTTCGATGAAAGGCGTCAACATCGTCGTAGAGGGCAACGTTGGACACCTCAGCGCTTTCATGGCGCAGAAGGGCGCGCTCGTCGTCTGTGGCGACGCTGGCGAGGCGCTCGGCGATTCGATCTACGAGACGCACATTTACGTGCGCGGTTCGGTTGCTGAATTGGGCGCTGACTGCATCGAGAAGGACTTCAAGGAGTTTCATACCGCCGAGCTGACCGGCCTGCTCGCCGAAGCCGGCGTGGATGCCGACCCTGCTGATTTCAAGCGCTACGGCACGGCGCGCAAGCTTTACAACTTCAACATCGACAACGCGGACGCTTATTAATGACTCACGAGCCAATGCCCAGCCCAGGAATGCGCGAATCGGCGCTCTTCGACCGCAACGTAATCCATGAGATCCAGCGCAAGGCGCGCGAAGGAATCTACGACATCCGCGGCTTCGGCGCGAAGCGCAAGGTGCCGCATTTTGACGACCTGCTGCTGCTCGGAGCCAGCGTCTCGCGCTACCCGCTAGAGGGTTACCGCGAGCGCTGCAACACGGCCGTGACGCTCGGCACGCGCTACGCGAAGAACCCGATCGAGCTCGACATTCCGATCACGATCGCCGGTATGAGCTTCGGCGCTCTTTCTGCGCAGGCGAAAGAGGCGCTCGGCCGCGGCGCGAGCGTAGTCGGAACGAGCACGACGACCGGTGACGGCGGAATGACAGAGGAGGAGCGGGGTCACTCGGAGAAGCTGGTCTACCAGCTGCTCCCTTCGCGTTACGGAATGAACCCGGACGACCTCCGCCGCGCCGATGCGATCGAGGTCGTTATCGGTCAGGGAGCGAAGCCTGGAGGCGGCGGAATGCTGCTCGGCCAGAAGATCTCGGATCGCGTTGCAGAGATGCGGGACCTGCCAAAAGGGATAGATCAACGCAGCTCATGCCGCCACCCTGATTGGACCGGCCCGGACGACCTTGAGATCAAGATCGGCGAGCTTCGCGAGATCACCGACTGGCGGATTCCGATCTACGTCAAGATCGCCGCCTCACGGCCCTATTTCGATGTAGCGCTAGCCGTCAAGTCGGGCGCCGACGTTGTCGTACTCGACGGAATGGAGGGCGGCACTGCTGCAACACAGGACGTCTTCATCGAACACGTCGGCATTCCAATCCTCTCGGCGATCTCGGAGGCCGTTGATTCGCTCAAGGACCTCGGAATGCATCGCAAGGTCCAGCTCGTTGTCTCCGGCGGGATTCGCACAGGCGCCGACGTGGCTAAAGCGCTGGCGCTAGGCGCCGACGCCGTCTCGATCGGCGTTGCGGCGATGATCGCGCTCGGCGACAACGCTCCCGAACATCAAGAGGAGTACGAGAAGCTTGGTAGCGGCGCTGGTTATTACGACGACTGGCACGAGGGCCGCGACCCTGCCGGTATCTCAACTCAGGATGAGGAGCTTGGTAAGCGATTCAACGCCGAGCTCGGCGGCCGGCGGCTCGCCAACTACCTACGGGCGATGGTGCTCGAGACGCAAACCCTTGCGCGCGCCTGCGGCAAGTCGGACGTCCGCAACCTCGAGCCGGAAGACCTCGTCGCGCTGACGATTGAGGCGGCAGCAATGGCGCGTGTCCCTCTCGCTGGCACGAAGTGGATCCCAGGCCTAAACGGCAACACCGAGTAGCCGGCGATGAAGCTCGTAGTAGTCCAGCACCTGTTCTGCGAATCTCCGGGTGCGTACGACATCGAGCTTGATCGGCGGGGTGTCCAACGTGAGGTTGTCGAGATTGACACTGGCGACAAGCTCCCCGACTGGAATCAGTTCGACGGCATCATCGCGATGGGTGGGCCGATGAGTGTCAACGACGAGGCAGAGCACCCGTGGCTTGTCGATGAAAAGCGGTGGGTGGCTGAAGCTGTCCGCGCAGGGAAGCCGTTCTTTGGCGCCTGCCTCGGCGTTCAGTTGCTCGCAAGTGCGCTCGGCGCGCCTGTCTATCCGCTGGCGCAGGCTGAAGTCGGCTTGCTGCCGGTGATCCGGACGCAGGAGGGTGTGGTTGACGCAGTCGTCGGAGGACTCGCCGAACCGTTGGTCACGCTTCAGTGGCACGGCGATACGTTCGACCTGCCCGAAGGCGGTGTCCTACTAGCCAGCTCACCGGCGGCGCCGAATCAAGCCTTCCGCTACGGCGACGCCGCCTACGGGATCCAGTTTCATCTGGAAGTCACTCCCGAGATGGCCGAGCAGTGGTCGGCAGTACCCGAGTACAGCGCCGCCTTGACAGCAACGCTCGGAGAAGAGGGCGGCAAGGCGTTTCTCGCCGACGCAGTCGCCCGTCACGAAGAGCTTGGCGGGCAGGCGCAACAATTGATCGGCTCTTGGCTTGATCTTATTGACGCGCGCAGCGGCCAGTAGCCTCCGCCGTATGGACATCACAGCTTCGCTCTCGGTACTCGCCGGTACGCTCGGCATCTTCATGGGCGCCAGTCCGCTGCTACAAGCGGTGCGCTCTCATCAGCGCCGCAGTTCAGACGACATCAGCATGCCGTTTCTAGCGCTGCTCTGGATTGGCGGCGCAGCTTGGCTGGCCTACGGAGTCGCGCTCGGCAACATCGCGATGATGATCGCCAACACAGTCGGCGTCCTCGCCTGCACTACCGCGATAGGAGTTAGTCACTATTGGCGAAACGGCGAGCCGGTCGAAGGCGACTGAAGTGGTGGCCGCATTGGCAGCATTCGCGCGACGGCTTGCCCGGATAGGTCACGCATCCACCAAGGGCCAGCTCGCCGCGCTGCGCGGCTTCGAAGGCCTTCTCAGTCGGCATCCCGTAGACGATCCGCCGCGACTCTCGTGAGCCGCAACTGGGACAAGCTGTCTGAACGGGAATTCGCATCGCTAGGGCCATCGGTTGTGGCCGGCGACGGGAATCTGACATCAGCGGTTAGTTCAGCGGTTCGCGCGGGCCGCTAAGAGATGCCACAGCCTCAACTTCGATCAGCATCTCGGGGAAGACGGGAGTGCCAAGCAGCAACGTCGAAGCCGGGTACGGCTCGTCAAAGAGTTCTTCGCGCAGCTCCTTGAACTTGCCGTAATCGTCGGCGCTGACGAGAAAGACGGTCAGCTTGACTGCACTCTGCAGGTCGGCTCCAAAGACCGCGAGCGCCGCTTCAACATTGGCGAGCGCTTGGCGCGCCTGCGCTTCGAAGTCGGCGTCGAGTGAGCCGTCGGCTTTGAAGCCGCCTTGGCCCGCCGTGAAGACGAGGTCTCCAGTCTTGACAGCTTGGTTATAGGTCAGGCCCTCTGTCCATGGGAAGTCGGGACTGGCGGCGATTGGAGTGTTGTTTGACATAAAGCGGATCCTACGCGCTCAGCGAACGGTGTCGCCGACCGAGATAAGGCCGCCTTCGAGAATCTGGCAGCGCAGGCCGCCGCGGCCAACCATCGCCTTCAACACTCCAGGCAACGTGCGCCCCTGGATGTAGTTGCACGGGTCGGCCAGTTCGGTGCCAAGGCAGCGCACCTCTCCGACCATGAACTCCTTGCCCAGCAGCCGGTTCAGCTCAATGCCACTGGTCAGCAGGTTGCGGCGCAGGGCGTTGGTCGGCAGCTCGATGTCAATCGTCGCAAGGTGGTCGTAGGCCTCCTGCTCGATCAGCGTCAGGTTTTCGAAGCTCTTCTCGCCCGGCTCATCGATGCAGTACCGGTCGCCTTCGAGGCCGCAGCCGGTGATCGCCTTTACGTTCTCGAGCGAAACCATCGGAGCTTCTGAGACGGAAGTGATGTAGATCGCTTCTATTCGCCCCGCAGGCTGATCTGGCATCGCCGCAGACTAACTGGCGCTAGTCGTTTCTTACAACACGCATGCCGAGGTTTCCGGCGCAGCTTTCTGGCGTGTTGTGGCTGCGCGCATCAACGCGGTAGCGCTTGCAGTACGAGGCGTGGCAGAGGTATGAGCCGCCGCGTTGGACGCGCGGAGCGTCGTCAGGCAAGTCCGGGCCGCGCGGGTCGACCTCGTCGCTGAGCTCGTAGGAACTCGCGCTGTAGGAGTCCGAACACATCTCCCAGACGTTGCCGGTCATTTCGTAGAGGCCGTATCCGTTGGCCGGAAATGCTTTCACGGGAGAGGTGCCGGCAAAGCCGTCGGCGCATGTGTTGCCGGTAGGAAAATCGCCTTGGAAAACGTTCATCAGATGTTTGCCGTCCGGTTCAAGAGCGTTTCCCCATGGGAACGCCATTCCTTCAAGGCCGCCGCGCGCCGCGTATTCCCACTCGGCTTCGGTTGGCAGCCGCGCCCCGGCCCAGCCGCAGAAAGCGGCTGCGTCGTTCCAGCTGATCTGAACCACCGGGTGGTCGCCGCGATCGGCAATGTCGCTTTGAGGGCCTTCAGGGTGGCGCCAGTCGGCGCCGTTGACTTGGCGCCACCATTCGGCGCGCTGGACGGCTCGGGTCGGTTCAAAGTCGTCAGGCAGAAACATCGCAAAGACGAATGACCACCCGAACTCCTCGGCCTCTGTCGTGTAATCGGTCTCCGCTACAAACCTTGCGAACTGACTATTCGTGACCGTCGTGGCAGATATTGCGAATGGCGTCAGCGAAACTTCATGAACTGGCGTCTCGCCATCCTGCTGGTATCCGTCGCCGCGGGGGTTGCCCATCTTGAAGCGGCCTCCCTGCAGATCAACCCATTCGATCGCGGCGCCGCTCATGCCGCGCCAGCCTGCGCTGCCCAGTCGGAGTAGAGGTCGGAGTAGACGCCTCCGAGCGCGATCAGCTCGTCGTGAGTTCCCTGCTCGGCGATGCGGCCACCTTCGAGCACGAGGATTCGGCTGGCTTGGCGGATTGTCGAGAGGCGGTGGGCGATCACGACCGAGGTCCTGCCGGCCAGGAGCCGGCGCAGGGCCTTTTCGATCGCGAGCTCGGAGTGAATGTCAACGTTGGAGGTCGCTTCATCGAGAATCAAGATTCTAGGGTCGGCGACGAGGGCGCGCGCAAAGGCGATCAGTTGGCGCTGGCCGGCCGAGAGCATTCCGCCGCGCTCGCCGATCTGCGTGTCGAGCCCGTCTTCGAGTGATTCGATGAACGGCCATGCGCCGACCGCCTTGGCGGCGGCCTCGAGCTCTTCGCGCGGCGCATCGGGGCGAGCGAAGGCAAGGTTTTCGGCAATCGTGCCGCTGAAGAGGTAGCCCTCCTGGGGAACTATTCCCATTTGGCTACGTAGCGAATGCATCGTCACTGATCGCAGGTCGTGGCCATCGACGCTCACCGTGCCGCAGGTTGGGTCATAAAAGCGCGCAATCAACTTCGCGAAGGTTGACTTGCCGGCGCCGGTTGAGCCGACCAGCGCGACCGTCTCTCCGGGGGCAATAGAGACGCTGACGTCGTCGAGCGCCAGCTTCGTCTCGCTGGGTTCCTCGCCGCTGCCAACGCGAGGCTGGTATGCGAACGAGACGGAACTGAACTCAATCGCTCCCTTGACTGAGGGCAGCGTGATCGCGTCCGGGGCGTCGACGAGGTCGGACGGCGTGTCCAGCAATTCAAAAATCTTGTCGAGCGCCGCCATTCCGGATTGGTATGTCGTGTAGACCTGCGAGAGCTGAGTGATCGGGTCGAAGAAGCCGTTGAGCGCGGCGATGAAGCCGACCAGCACGCCGATCTCAACCGCTCCGTCGATCGCCTGCATCCCGCCGAAGGCGATCACAAGCACGACCGCCAAGGCAGCGATCAGCTCAACAGAGGGGAAGTAGACGGCGTTGAGGTTCACGGTCGTCATGTTTGCTGAGCGGTTGCTCTCGTTGAGGTCCCGGAAGCGTTCACGGTGAACCGGCTCCTGCGCGAAAGCGCGGACGACGCGGACGCCTGAGAGCGTCTCCTGGAGGTAGCCGGTCAGCGAGCCGATCGTCTCCCGCGTGCGTTTGTAGGCGTCGGCGCTGGCGATCCTGAAGAGCAGCGACGCGATAGCCATCACGGGGAAGATCAGGAAGACGAGCAGCGCCAGCTGCCAATCCAGGAGCAACAAAATCACGATCGAACCGAGCAACGTCAGTGTCGCTTGAAAGAGCGTGATGATCGTGTCGGTGACGAGCGAGTTGAGCGCGTCAACGTCGTTTGTCATCCGGCTGATCAGCACACCGGCCGAGCGACGCTCGTAGAAGCCGACCGGCATCTGTTGGAGGTGTTCGAATATTCGTCTGCGCAGGTCGGCCAGTGCGCGTTGTCCAACCCAGCCGACGAGGAAGGTCTGCGCGTAGGAGCATCCCCAGACAAGAAGGACGCTGACGATGTATGCGGCGACTACGAGGTTTAGCACCGACAGGTCGCCGGGGATGATGCCGCCGTCGATCGCCTTGGCGGCTAATGGAGCCGGCGCCAGTGACGCTGCAACGCCGATAACGAGCGCGATCGACATCAGAATCACGCGTCCGCGGTAGGGACTCATCAGGCTCGCAAGGCCACGCAGCTTGCGGCCTCGGCCGCTCGTGCCTTCAAGGCGTCGGCGAACGTCCTCGCGGCGCGTCAAGCCCATCTCTTGGCGCTGGCTCTTGCTCATAGCCCAGCGACCTCGCTCTCGGTCGGCTTGCGCGTGAGGAAGACCTGATCGGGCAGTCCTTTCTCAACTATCTGCCGATAAAGATCGCTTTCGACGAGCAGGTGTTCGTGGTCGCCGTGGGCGACGAGCCGACCGTTTTCAAGAAGCACGATCTCCTCGGCCAGTGCGATCGTCGAGAGGCGGTGAGCAATTACAAAGGTCGTCCGCCCGGCCATCACCTCGCGCAGTGCGGCTTTGATCTGCTGCTCTGTGGACGCATCGACGCTTGAGGTGGCGTCATCGAGGATCAGGATCCGTGGGTCGGCGAGCAGCGCCCTGGCGATCGCCAGTCGCTGTCGTTGGCCGCCAGAGAGCGTGAGCCCTCGCTCGCCAACCATCGTGCTGAACCCGTCTGGAAGCCGTTCGATAAAGCCCGATGCCTGAGCTCGTTCCGCAGCGGCGAGCACCTCATCATCGCTGGCGTCAGGACGGGCGTAGGCGATGTTGTCGCGTACGCTGGCCGAGAAGAGGAAGGGGTCGTCGTTGACGACCGCGATCTGGCTGCGCAGTGCGGCTGGATCTACGTCACGAACATCGACGCCGTCAACTAGCACGCGCCCGCCGGTGGTGTCATAGAGGCGCGGAATTAGTTGAACCAAAGAGCTCTTACCTGACCCCGTTCCGCCAACCAAAGCAACTGTCAACCCGGCGCGGACGTCGAGGTCAATTCCTTCAAGCGCGTCGCGAGATGTGCCCGGGTAGCGCAGCGTTACGTCCTCGAACTGGACGCGTCCACCCCCGGCCGGCAGCGGCCCGGCGCCGGGCTCGGCCGTAACTTCAGGCTGCCGGTCGAGGATCTGAAAGATGCGCCCGCCGGAAGCGGTCGCTCGTTGCGAGAGTCCAAGCATCATGCCGAACGTGCGCATCGGCGCGATCAGCATGAGCAGGTACGTGTAGAAGGCCGAAAAGCCGCCGATCGAAAGGCCGCCATTGATCACTTGACGGCCACCAAGGAAGAGCACCGCGGCGAGGCCAAGCTGGGGCAGGAAACCGATGAATGGGCCGTAGAACGCGGTCAGCCGCGTTGAGACCATCGACTGATCGAACACGCGCCCAACGCGGTAGTCGAAACTGAGCTTCTGGCGTGTCTCCGCCGCGAACGCCTTGACGACGCGCACGCCCGCGATGTTCTCTTCGACTTCGGCCGTCAGCTCCGCAACTCGCTGCTGAACCTCTTGGAGTGCTGGCCGAGATCGGCGGCCGTAACGGAAGGCGATGATGATGACGAATGGAACCGGCGCCAGCGACACCGCGGCGAGCAAGGGGTCGGTCAGGAACATCGCGATCGCCGCGAGGCCGATTGTAAGCAGCGCCTGGATCAGGAAGACGAGGCCGTAGCCGAGGAAGAAGCGAACGGCCTGCAGGTCGACTGTGGCGCGCGACATCAACTGCCCGGTCTGCTGCTGGTCGAAAAAGGCGAGCTCCAGCGATTGCAAGTGGCCATAGATCTTTGCGCGCAGGTCGAACTCAACTCCGAGCGAGACGCGCCCAGCGACGAGGCGCCTAATGACGGTGAGGATTGCGCGCAAGATTCCCGCGAGGAGGACGGCGCCGCCGAGCAGCTTCAGATCGGCTTTGTCGCCTTCATAAATCTGGTTGATCGCCTGACCGGTAAGCCAAGGAATCGAAACAGTCATCACCATCGCGAGCAGCGCAAAGCTCAGCGACGCGAAGACGCTCTTTCGGTATGGCCGCAAGAAGCCCAGCAGACGCAGGAACGTCGTCATCCCCGAGTCGGGTGGGGCTAGTTCTTCTGATTTCGGATTCGACATTTTTCGTTGGGACTGCGAATTGGAGCTCCTTGTAAGAGTACGGCCGTCATAATGGTTACCGGATGAGCGAACCCGATTTCGGCCTCTGCGGCCGCTGCCTCTTTCAGCGCTTGGTGCGAACCACGCGTGGTTCGGTCTTTTCACTCTGCGAGCGTTCGCGCGAGGATCCGCGCTTTCCGCGTTATCCAAAGATGCCCGTCGGCAGCTGCGTGGGCTTTGCGCCGCGCCTAGATTCCGCCCCCGGAGCCGGTGAGGTCGACGTTCCCTGAACGCTTGTCACCCGGCGCCATCGCTGCTCTGGCGCGCTAGGTTCTAACGATGGTTGCCCGACGCCATCTGCTCGGTGTCACCTTAATTCTCAGCCTTCTCGCGCTGGGGGCAGGCGCTTCGAGTGCTGCGGCTCTGAAATTCAGTTCCTGTTCGCAGAGCAGCGAGTTCCGCTGCGCAACGCTTACGGTTCCTCTCGACCGCTCTGGAAAGACGGCAGGCCAGCTACGGCTTAAAGTTGCCGCCCAGCGCCGCTACCCGCGCGGCGCCGGAATTTTGATCGCCCTCGCCGGCGGCCCAGGGCAGGCTGGGGTTCCGTTTGCAGACGAGTTTGCGGCGGGGCTCGCACCGATGCTCCGGCGTTACCGCTTGGTTGTGCTCGATCAGCGGGGTACGGGTTCATCAGGCGCGCTCTCCTGCCCGGCGCTCCAGGCCGTGACTGACGCTGAACTCTGGTCGCCTTCGCTTGTGGGCGATTGTGCGCAGCTGATCGGCCCGCGTCGCCGCTTCTATTCGACCCTCGATAGCGCCGCGGACCTCGACGCGGTCCGGCGCGCGTTCGGTGCGCGCAAGGTCGCTCTGATGGGCATCAGCTATGGCACTTGGGTAGCGCAGCAGTACGCGCGCCAGCACCCAAAGCAGACCGACTCGCTCATTCTCGATTCAGTCGTGGGGCCGCAGCAGCCGAGCGGCTTTTACCTCGACACGTTGGCGGCTATCCCTCGCGTAACGGCCGAGCAGTGCGCCGGTAGACGCTGTGACGGCATCACCCGCGACCCGGTCGGGGATCTCTCTGCGGTCGTTAGCCGCGCCGGGGACGGGCCGCTGCGCGGCACGATCTACAACGCGAAGGGACGGCCCGCGACCGCCGAGTTTTCAGCGGCGGCCGAGATCCTCAGCCTGATCGGTATGGCCGACCTCAATAGTGAGCTTCAGGCCCAGCTCCCGGCCGCAATGGCCGCCGCGCGCAAAAAGGATTACGCACAACTGCTGCGGCTGCTGCCGATGCTGAACGGCGCTCCAGTGAAGGCGCAACAGCTCAGCGTCGCGCTAAACGTCGTGACGAGCTGTCTTGACTTAGCGCTGCCGTACCAACTGTCGAGCGCCATATCGGCAAGGCCGTCGCTCATGGCGGCGGCGCTAGCAGCGATTTCGCCCGCCAGATACGCACCGTTCGGCGCCGCGACGGTAGGCGCGCAAAGTGGTGTAAGCGACTGCCTGCAGTTTCCAGCCCAGCCCGACACTACGCCCGCGAGCGGCGCGCTGCCTAACGTTCCAGCGCTCGTCCTGGCAGGCCAGCTTGATCTGCGCACCCCGGCCGAGAACGCGAGCGCAGTCGCCGCTCTCTTGCCAAAGGCGAGCTTGGTCACGCTGCGCGGCGCCGGCCACGACTTGCTGGACGGAGACACAACCGGCTGCGTTGTGGCTGCGCTGGCCCGCTTTGCGGCCAGAAAAAAAGTGGGCACGCCCTGCGCGAAACGGGACAACGCGATCCGGCCGGTTCAGGTCGCGCCGCGCGCACTCGCTGATGCTGCCCCATTGCGCGGGACTACCGGTACGCGCGGCCGGGCATTGGCCGTCGCGCTCGCCAGCGTTGAGGACGCGATTTCAATCGCCTACATGAAGCTCAACGCTGGAGCTCTGGCGCGCAGCGGAGGTCTCCGCGGCGGCAGCTTCGACGCACGCAGTGGCCCAATGGGTGAAATAGTTTTGACCGGCTACCGCTACGCCGGAGACCTGGCAGTCAGCGGCAGGTTACGGCTCTTTTCTTCCGGGCCGCGCGGAACAATTAAGATCAGCGGTGCTGCTAACGGAAGCGTCACTACCGAGTCGTGGAATTCGGCGAGGGCAACGATCGACGGCCGCGCGATGAGGTGGAAGCGCGACGAAGGTGGAACGTCGCGTCGCCCGGCGGTGCGAGGCGCTAGAGCGCCGCAGCGCTAGCGGCGCTTACTTCTTCTCTGGTTTGCTGCAGACGAGAGCTGGATTCGACTGGCATAGGGCGTACTCGGTGTTCATCGACATTGGCGCCTGCGTGGCAATCGCCGTTGGAACTCCGTTCAAAGTCGGGTCGGTTGTCGTAACGATGTAATGCGTACCGTTGGTCCAGCTGAAACCGCCGAGCGCGGCGGAGGCGCCGGCCGCGGTCCCATTGGCGGTTCCCTCCTTGATCCCGTCGGCATTGCCGCTCTTGTAACCGACCTTCTTGCCGTAGCGTGCGCCGCTCTTCTTGCCGGCTTCGTCACCTACAGCAGTCCCGGCCTGGGCACCAGCGGTGTAGATCTCTTGATAGCCGGATGCCCCCGGGCTGTACTTGTTAGCTTCGTGGTTGCTGCCGAGGAAGTAGCCGCCGACAGCCAGCAGGATCGCGATCACGACGGCGCCGCCCCACCAGAGGCCGGACGGTTTCGCTGAGCCGCCTGCGCTCGCGCCGGGGGCAACGTAAGAAGGTGGGGTCTGGGGAGGTACTGCGGGGCCGCCGGCTTCCATTGTGGTGCCTTCCGTCGAGGTATCTGCTAACGGGATAAAAACTAACCAGCGATACGGACGTGTGGTGACGCTTTCGTTAACGGGCGCCGCGAAGCTCGTTCTTCCGTGCTGGCAGAGTCGATGATTGAGGCACGCCGGCTGAGGCCGCGGCCTGCCGCGCGTTCGAAGCGCGGGCCGCATTGCGGCTGCGGGCCAGTGCAACCGTCACCTTGCCCAGGAGCTTCCACGTAGCGGCGCCTAGCCTGCCATCGGCGGCGAGCTGGTTCTTCGTCTGGAACGCTTTCACAGCGGCGACTGTGGCGTTGTCGAAGCTGCCTGTTGCTTTCAGCTTCGCTGCACCTGCCGCCGCCAGTAGTTGCTGGGCTCGGACCACTGGGTCGCCCTTGGAGCCCTTTCGCAACAGCGGCCAACCAGGATCGGCTTGGGGTTTAGCCGCCGGGAGTGCCTGGCCCAGCGCTTTCCATAGCTTCGTTGACGTCGTCGACCACTCCCACCAGCTGTAGCCGGGCGCCTTGTAGCCGTCGGCGAGGCGCCTGAAGCTGAGAATCTCGCTGGTTGAAGGGGACTGGTAAGTCTGGCCGATCGGGTGGATCGGACGGCCGTAAATGCGGTTCTCGCGCCAAGTGTGCTTCATCGCTGCTGAGACCGAATCGCCAATGTCGCGCCAATAGACCTGCGGCATGTTGACCTCAGCGCCGCCCGGGCCAAGGAAGACCGAGTAGGGCAGCGATGGGTGGTAATCGACGTAAGGGAAGCTGGTGAAGCCGAGCGGGTACTTGGCTCCGACCAGACGGCGCAGCTCCTTCATGTAGGTGCGCGCTGAGCGGTATCGACCCTCGTAGGCCGATTCAGCATCGATGATCATGCAGTCTGCGCCAGCGGCTTTAGCCGCGGCTGCCGCTCGAGCCTCTCCTGTTGGCTTCGCGCCATAAACGAACTGCCAACCGCAGACGCGTAGTCCGGCTGCGTGGAGCGAATTGACGAGCGTCCTGTTGAACTGTTTCCAAGCACCGCTGCCGTCTGCCGATTTAACGTAAACAGCTGACACGCCGGCCGCCTTTGCGCGAGCAACGATCTTGGCGACGTTGCCGCCCTCTGTTCGCGGCATGTTCCAAACCCACATTGACTGGCCTTTGAAGGCTGCGTTGATGCCGGCAGCATCTGCGCGGTCGGGAACGATTGCGCTGCCAAAAGCCAAGCAGAGAGCCGCAATAACCGCGATGCGGCCGCGGCGAGAAGGCGTGTTCACCGTTTTCGTCACGGCCCCCAAGGTAGAAGCCGTTTCTAAAGCGATCATCATCTGCATTACTTTCACCAACCCGGTAGGCAGCCCTTTGTTGCGCTACTTCCCAGTTAGAGCATTATTCGAGCGGTTGGCGACGTTGAACCGCCGCATCTTTGGAGGCAGTCTGAGATACTAATTAGTGGCTGGCGTCGAGCCAGCCGGGGAGAGGGAGCCTGAATGTTTCGTCGCGCCGTACTATTCGTTTCGCTCGCTGGGGTCATGGCCGCGGTAATGCTGCCCGCAGTAGCTTCGGCAAAGAGTGCAAAGCCCAACGTGCTCGTCGTCATGACCGACGACATGAGCTACGACAACCTCAAGTTCATGCCGAAGACGACTGCCTTTTTCAAGAAGAACGGCACATCCTTTACGAAGAGCTACGTCACCTACCCGCTCTGCTGCCCGGCACGCACAACCTTCCTGACCGGACAGCTGACCCATAACCACGGCGTTGACAGCGTCTTCGCGCCCGACAACTTCATCGGCTGGAAATCGAAAGACAACAATCTGGCTGCTTGGCTGCAGAAGGGCGGCTACCGCACCGGCGTTAGCGGCAAGTACCTCAACGGCTACGGCGAGCTCGATCAGCTTGAGGTTCCCAAAGGGTGGGACGACTGGCAGGTCTCAATCGACGAGACGACGATCGACGCCTTCAATGTTCGCTACAACCGCAACGGCAAGATCGTCGAGTACGGAGACCCGGACTGGATCAACCGCACGTATGCCTTCTCTCAGGTCGTCGGCCAAGAATTGATCCTCGACTACCCAGGGCTGGTAAGCAACCTGTTCGGCTT
>FLOH01001263.1_pt1 | contig 40557 bp, 37 predicted proteins | sample 756751 | NCBI WGS metagenome assembly FLOH01 (sample SAMEA4026879, study PRJEB14308) | marine metagenome | biome: coastal water; material: water | depth 74 m
GAGGTGAAAGACGTTCAGAACTGGAACGAGGATGTAATCCTCCCCCGTGACAAGGCGCTGACTCAGTCCGGTGGCATCGCCGTTTTACGCGGCAATATTGCGCCGAACGGCGCGGTGCTGAAACCGTCGGCAGCGTCCCCTGACTTGATGGTGCATCGTGGCCGCGCCGTCGTCTTTGAAAACATCGAAGACTACAAGGCGCGCGTTGATCTGGATGATCTGGATATCGACGAGACTTGCGTGATGGTTCTAAAGAACTGCGGGCCTCGCGGGTATCCGGGGATGGCCGAGGTGGGCGATATGGCGCTACCGGCCAAGCTGTTGAAGCGCGGGATCACGGATGTGGTCCGCATCAGCGATGCGCGCATGTCCGGCACAGCCTATGGCACCGTCGTGCTGCATACCTCGCCCGAGGCGGCAGCAGGCGGGCCGCTCGCAGTCGTTCAGGATGGCGATATGATCGAATTGGACGTGCCTGCGCGACGCATTCATCTCGATATCAGCGACGCCGATCTGGCTGCACGTTTGGCCAAATGGGAACCTGCCGTTGCGCGCCCTGCCAGTGGATATGTCCAGCTTTATCATGACCGTGTCACGGGTGCCGAAACAGGCGCTGATTTTGATTTTCTTGTCGGATGTCGCGGCAACGCCGTCGCACGGGAGAGCCACTAATGAAAATCGCCCTCGTCGGAATTGGCAAGATCGCAATCGATCAGCATGTGCCTGCCATTACCAACAGTGATGATTGGGAACTTGCCGCCACCGTAAGCCGTTCAGGCACCGTCGATTGTGTGCCTGCCTACCATGATATAGACACTATGTTGGCCGAAAACCCCGAAATTGGGGTTGTTAGCCTGTGCCTCCCGCCTGTGCCGCGCTTTGCCTATGCGCAGGCCGCTTTGCGCGCTGGACGGCATGTGATGCTGGAAAAACCGCCCGGTGCAACCTTGGCTGAAGTTCATGCGCTACAAGATCTAGCACAAGCGCAAGGGCTGACACTTTTTACCACATGGCATAGCCGCATGGCGCAGGGTGTCGCGCAGGCCAAGGCGTTTCTGGCGGGTAAATCCGTCACCAAGGGCCACATCACTTGGAAGGAAGACGTGAAGCGCTGGCACCCCGGCCAAGATTGGGTCTTTGCCCCCGGTGGCATGGGAGTGTTTGATCCGGGCATCAACGCATTATCGATCCTGACCGAAATCCTGCCCGCACCCGTGCATTTGCAGGATGCAACGTTAGAAGTGCCGGAAAACTGCCAAACCCCGATTGCAGCCAGACTAGCGTTTACGGACCAGATCACCGCCGATTTCGACTGGCGACAGGAAGGGCCGCAAAGCTGGGACATGTGGATCGAAACGGCCGATCACCGTATTGAACTGCAGATGGGCGGCAGCAAAATAATCATCGACGGCGTGGATGTAACTGCGAACGCCAGTGGAACGTCCCTCTTGGGTGAATACCCCGCACTTTATGCCCGTATGGCGGAATTGGTGAACAGCGGCGCAAGTGATGTTGATCTTTCGCCGATGATCCACGTATCGGATGCAATGACCCTTGGAAAACGCGTGTCGGTTTCCGCCTTTCATCTGTAGTTTCTTGGCTTGTCCCAACGCCCCGATTTGGGCCCTATGACCGAAATGACCAACGAGGGTTGAGATGGCGATTCTTTTGGGCGTCGATACAGGCGGTACATATACTGACGCCGTCCTTTTGGACGAAGACACCAATACCGTGCTTGCGGCGGCCAAATCGCTCACAACGCGCCCTGATCTTGCCCTCGGGATCGGACGGGCCATTGATGCCGTTTTGGACGAATCCAGCGTTGATGGCGGCCAGATTGCGATGGTGTCTTTGTCCACGACCCTCGCAACAAATGCTTTGGTCGAAGGTCAGGGTGGCCGTATTGCATTGGTCTTTATCGGTTTTGATGCCGCCGAACTAAACCGGGCCGGACTGACCGACGCTTTGGCTGGCGATCCGGTTATCATGCTTGCCGGTGGCCATAACCATGCGGGTGGCGAAGCCGCGCCGCTTGACCTGTCCGCCCTTGAATCGCGTTTGGCGGACCTGCCTGAAGGTTTGACAGGGATCGCCGTTGCCGCCAGTTTTGCCACACGAAACCCCGCGCATGAAATTGCCGCGCGTGATCTGATCCGCCGCGTTACAGGTAAACCGGTAACCTGCAGCCACGAGCTTTCTTCGGCACTTGGCGGACCAAAGCGCGCGCTTACCGCGGTTTTGAATGCCCGATTGATTGGCATGCTTGATCGTTTGATTGGTGCCTGTGAAGGGCATCTTGCTAAGGTCGGAATCCATGCCCGCCTGATGGTGGTGCGCGGCGATGGCGCGCTTGTTTCTGCGGAATTGGCGCGCGAACGCCCCATTGAAACTATCCTAAGCGGCCCTGCAGCCAGCATTGCCGGCGCGAGTTGGCTAACTGGCGAAACAGACGCACTGGTAAGCGATATTGGCGGCACCACCACCGACATTTGCCTGCTTCGGAACGGCAAGCCCAAGATTGATCCGCAAGGGGCCCGTGTTGGCCCGTACCGCACCATGGTCGAAGCCGTGGCAATGCGCACTTGGGGGCTTGGTGGTGATAGCGAGGTCCATATCCAAGACGGGTTGGTAGGAGGATTGCAGCTTGGTCCGCGTCGCCTGATGCCTGTGTCACTGCTTGCCCAAGACCATCCCAAACTAGTTCATGATGCATTGGATCGTGCCCTAACGACAGACAGCCCACCACACGAGGCGGGACGCTTTGTGGTGCCGCATTGGGACACGGCACCGGAAGGGTTGGACAAGCGCGAGGCTGCCGTTCTGTCGCGGCTCGCCCACGGGCCCGTCCGCCTGCAGGATGCGGTGGAAACGCGGGTCGAAGCCCCTGCTCTGGAACGATTGGTCAAGCGCGGGGCTGTCATGATTGCAGGCGTAACCCCGTCTGACGCCGCGCATGTACTTGGCCAATTGGAGGCATGGGACAGTATCGCAGCGCAAAAGGCGCTCGCGCTGTTTGCCCGCCGAAGAACGGGCAACGGGGATACAATCGCCAAAAGCGCAGCAGTCATTGCGCAGATGATAATTGATCAGCTGACACAACAAACCGCCCATTGCCTGCTAGAGGCGGCTTTTGACGAAGACGATTGGGATTGGGGTAGTCATTCGGCGCACTCACTGGGGCGGCATCCGCTCTTGCAGGCGGGCCTTGCCGGGCATCAGGGCGTCTTGCGCTTTAATGCGGGCCTCAATGTTCCTGTGATCGGGTTGGGTGCATCGGCCCAGAACTATTATGGCGCGGTCGGCGAAATGCTCCACACGCCGACAATTCTGCCAGCCCATGGTGGTGTAGCAAATGCCATCGGCGCTGTTGTTGGACAGGTAGCAATGCATGAAAGCGGCAGCGTGACGGGCGCCGGTTCAGGGGTGTTTGTGGCGCATTTACCCGATGGGCCCAAGCGGTTTGGTAATGCCGAAGACGCAATCGAAGCGCTGACACAGGCGCTTGAAATTATCGCCACAAGCAAGGCACGCGCCGCCGGTGTCGAAGAAATCAGACTGACCCAAGATCGCACCATCAAGGCTGCCGAGATCGAGGGTCAGTCGATGTTTGTCGAAGCGACAATCAAGGTAACGGCACAGGGCCGCCCCCGTATTGCCGGTGATTAGTGTCTATTTTGCTGCGTTACGGCGCGGCAGAACCCAATCCGGCCGCACGAAGTGGCAGGTATAACCATTGGGCAGTCGCTCAAGATAATCCTGATGCTCAGGCTCTGCCTCCCAAAACGCGCTCGCTGGCGCGACTTCGGTCACGACCTTACCGGGCCACATCCCGCTTGCCTCAACATCAGCGATCGTGCTCATCGCCTCTTCTTTCTGAGCGTCATCAACATAATAAATCGCCGAACGATACGACACGCCACGGTCATTGCCCTGACGATTGGCCGTCGTCGGATCGTGGATCTGGAAAAAGAACTCCAACAGTTTGCGATAGCTCATCACTGATGGGTCAAAGATGATCTCGATCCCTTCGGCATGGGTGCCGTGGTCACGGTAGGTCGCGTTGGCAACATCGCCACCCGTATAGCCCACGCGCGTGGAGACGACGCCGGGCATCTTGCGGATCAGATCTTGCATGCCCCAGAAACATCCGCCTGCCAAAACTGCGCGATCGCTCATGCTACGTCCTCCACTTGGTCGATGAATGTGCCATAGCCTTCGGCCTCCATGTCGTCGCGCGCGATAAACCGCAGGCTGGCGCCATTGATGCAATAACGCAAACCGCCACTTTCGGCGGGTCCGTCCGGAAAGACGTGGCCAAGGTGGCTGTCACCATGCGTGCTACGCACTTCGGTTCGGATCATGCCGTGGGTCATGTCGCGCAGTTCATTAACGTGGGTGTCCGTGATCGGTTTGGTAAAGCTTGGCCAGCCACAGCCGCTTTCATATTTATCAGATGACGCGAACAGCGGCTCGCCCGACACGATATCCACGTAGATTCCGGGCTCTTTGTTATCAAGATAAGGGCCAGTCCCCGCGCGTTCAGTCCCACTTTCCTGAGTCACGCGATACTGTTCCGGCGTCAGGGTGGCAATCACGTCTGGGTTCTTGTGATAGGTGGTCATGGCGTCCCTTTCATCTGACTAGACGAAGAATATGGGGTAAGAGAACCCAATTGCGAGCGATGTTGCAAGCTGCTCAATTTGCGGTGACCGGATACGACATCCTACGCCGCCTCACATTCGCGTCAGGGCGATTGCACCAAACCGACGCATCAGCCACAACCAAAAGACAAGAGAGGTAACAGCATGCTCGACGCGACGGCGCGCAAGATCATCGATCCACCGCTAAACGTGCTTGGTCGCGCAATTGCGGCGCGTGGCGTTTCTGCTGATGCAGTGACACTGGCCGGGCTCGCAATTGGGTTATCGGCCGCGGCGCTCATTGTGTTTGGTGCGTTTACGGCCGCGCTTGTTCTTCTCCTTGTGTCACGCATTGCGGATGGTCTTGATGGTGCTGTTGCACGGGCCACGCGAAAAACGGATTTTGGCGGTTACCTCGATATCGCTGCCGACTTTTTGTTCTATGGCACTATTCCCCTTGGATTTGTGTTGCATGACACAGGTGCAAATGGCGCTGCAGGGGCGTTTCTGCTGACCAGCTTTTACTTCAATGGCACGAGCTTCCTTGGCTACGCGATCCTTGCCGAAAAGGCGAAAATGCAGTCCACGGCACAGGGCCAAAAGTCCCTCTATTATTCAAATGGCATTCTAGGCGGCACTGAAACGATCATCTTCTTTGTGCTCCTTTGCCTCTATCCCGCTTACTTTGCCCAGATGGCATGGGTCTTCGGCGCGTTGTGTTTTGCCACGGCTGCGTTGCGTATTCATGCTGCACGACAACTTTTTACCGCCTGAAAGGCTCCGGAATTATGAAACACCTTGCCCTCGTTGCCGCCCTGCTCGCGCCCCTGCCAGCACTTGCCAATCCTGATCCCGCCGACTGGGATTCGGTTCTTGCCGAGGCACAGGGACAGACAGTGTACTGGAATGCCTGGGGTGGGTCGACGACCACGAACGATTTCATCGCGTGGGTCGGAATGCGCGTTGCCGAGGACTATGGTGTTACGCTTGAGCACGTCAAACTGACCGACACCGCCGATGCCGTTACCCGTGTGCTAAGCGAAAAACAGGCCGGTGTAGACGATGGCGGCGCGATAGACATGATTTGGATAAACGGCGCAAATTTTTCGGCGATGAAGGATGCGGACCTGCTTTTTGGACCATTTGCCGAGCAACTGCCCAATTGGTCGGTCGTCGATACCGAAGGCAAAACCGTGCAGACTGATTTCACCGTGCCGGTTGAGGGATACGAGGCCCCTTGGGCGATGGCGCAAGTCGTCTTTATTCACGATACCGCCGATCTGGCCGAGCCGCTTGGCAGCATGCAAGCGATCCTTGAATGGTCCGATGCCAACCCTGGACGCTTTACTTACCCACAACCGCCAGACTTCCTTGGTGCGACCTTTCTCAAGCAGGCGCTTGTCGATCTGATCGATGATCAAACGCCGTTTTATTCTGCCGCCACCGACGAGAATTATGCCGCGGTTACAGCCCCGCTTTGGGGCTACCTTGATGCGCTCACGCCAACGCTTTGGCGTCAGGGTCGCGCCTATCCCGCCACTGGCCCGGCGCAATTGCAAATGATCGCCGATGGCGAGGTCGATCTTGCGATTTCCTTTAGCCCAGGCGAGGCAACGGCGGCGATTGCAAATCAACAACTGCCAGACACAGTTCGCACCTTCGTCTTGGACAAAGGAACCATCGGTAACGCCAGCTTTGTCGCCATTCCCTACAATTCGGGTTCCGCAGCTGGCGCAATGATCGTCGCGAACTTCTTGATGTCCCCCGAGGCACAGGCCCGCGCGCAAGACCCCGAAGTTCTGGGTTATGGCACAGTGCTGGATATGACCGCCTTGAATGCCCAAGACCGCGCATTGTTTGATGCATTGGATCTTGGCGTCGCGACACTGTCCCCTGCCGACTTGGGCAGCGTCGTCGCCGAGCCGCACCCAAGCTGGATGACGCGGATCACAGATGACTGGATCAGCCGCTACGGTAGCGCGCAATAGGGATACGGGCACCAAACCACGATGCCGCGCGCCATCAGCCTCATTCCAGTCGCAGCCCTGCTTGCGATGCTTGGCCCAGTTATTGCAGGGCTATGGGGAACCGTCTTGCCCGCCTTCGGCCATTTGCCGGTAGCGGGTTTTGACGGGCCGTCCCTTGATCCATTTCGCGCTCTTTTGGCGACCCCCGGAATTGGAACAGCAACGCGGCTATCGGTGACAACGGGGCTACTTGCGACCGGCCTGTCAGTTCTGATCGTCGCGCTTATCGCCGGTGGATGGTCAGGCACCCGCGCGTTTCGATTTCTTGAGCGGTTGCTCTCGCCGCTCTTATCTGTACCGCACGCTGCGGCTGCCTTTGGGCTGGCCTTTCTTATCGCCCCTTCTGGTTGGATCGCGCGATTGATCTCGCCCGGCCTGACTGGATGGGAGCGCCCACCCGATCTGTTGATCTTAAACGACAATTGCGGATTGGCCATGACGGCGGGTCTGGTTGTCAAAGAGGTGCCGTTCCTCCTTTTGATGACCATCGCAGCCCTAGGCCAAACGCAACCACGTCAAAGCCTGATGGTCGCGCAATCCCTTGGATACGGGCGGCTAACCGGTTGGCTTAAGACGGTGTTTCCGCGTGTCTATGCACAGATCAAATTGCCAATATATGTTGTGCTCGCTTACTCGATGTCTGTCGTTGATGTTGCGGTTATCCTTGGACCAACAACACCACCGCCGCTCTCGGTATTGATCGTGAAATGGATGGGTGATCCCGACCTTGGGATGCGGCTCTTGGCGGCAGCTGGGGCTTTGCTGCAACTTGGGTTGGTTGTGGCCACACTTGGGTTGTGGCGATTGGGAGAGATGGTTGTCAGCAGACTTGGACACGCATGGATCATACGCGGCGGACGCGGGCGGCTTGATTGGGCGCTGCAGCCAGCTGGATTGGTATTTGGAGGGCTTACTGCTGCCGCGATTTTCGCGGGCCTTGCAGGGCTTCTTGTCTGGTCGTTTGCAGGGTTCTGGAACTTTCCAAACGTTTTCCCCGATAGCTTTGGCCTACGCACATGGATGCGACATGGTCCCGCCGCAGGTGGCGCATTTGCGGAAACGTTCTGGGTCGCCACCGCTGCGACGGGGCTTGCGTTGCTTTTTGTTATTGGCTGCCTCGAGGCCGAACACCGCAGCGGGCGCAAATTGACGTCGTCCGGCCTGTGGCTTTTGTATTTGCCGCTGCTGGTGCCGCAAACAGCCTTTCTGCCCGGCTTGCAGACGTTGCTTTTGGGGGTTGGTGCCGATGTTGGGCGTGGACCGGTTATTGCGGCGCATCTGGTCTTTGTGCTGCCCTACGTTTTCCTGTCACTTGGGGATCCCTATCGCGCTTGGGACACACGCTACGGGGTTTCGGCTGCAGCACTTGGGGCTTCGCCAAACCGTGTTTTTTGGCAGGTGCGTTTGCCGATGCTGCTGCGGCCCGTTTTGATCGCGAGCGCTGTTGGGCTCTCGGTATCTGTTGGCCAATACCTACCGACTTTGCTGATTGGCGGTGGCCGCGTTTCCACGCTCACAACCGAGGCTGTCGCGCTTGCCTCTGGGGGTGACCGACGCGCGATTGCGGTCTACGGTTTGGCGCAGACTGCTGCTGCGCTTGTGCCATTTGCGTTGGCCCTCGCAATTCCCGCTTTGGTCTGGCGCAATCGACGAGGGCTACATGGCTAGAGGTCTTGAGCTACGCGACGTGGTGATCCGCAAAGGCGGGCAGGTGCTTGTCCAAATGAACGCCCTCATCGGGCCTGGTGAAGTGCTGAGCATTATGGGGCCGTCGGGTTCAGGAAAATCGACGCTGCTTGCCTTGATCACCGGAAACCTTGCGCCCGATTTCCAAGCAACGGGCGAGGTTTGGCTTGACGGTAATGACATATCGAAACTGCCCACACATCAGCGGCGCGCTGGGATCCTTTTTCAGGATGATTTGCTGTTCCCGCATCTGAGCGTCGGGGCAAACCTTGCCTTTGGGTTGCGCAGTGGCGGCACGACGGACGAGCGCGCCGAACGCGTGAACGAGGCACTGCGAGAAGTTGAATTAGACGGTTATCAAGACCGCGATCCCGCGACGCTCTCGGGAGGTCAAAAAGCGCGCGTTGCCTTGATGCGCATGCTTCTGGCTGAACCCTGCGCCCTTCTGCTCGACGAGGCGTTTTCACGACTGGACGCAGACCTGCGCACGCAAGTGCGCGATCTTGTGTTCGAGCGCGCCCATGCACGAGACCTACCCGTCATCATGGTGACCCACGACATCGAAGACGCGCGCGCCGCCGGTGGAAAAATATACAATATTGGGGCGCGCTGACCCACGGGGCGTTAGGAATTGACAGGGCCGATTGACGCCCCCATGGTTTATCAAATTTGCAGTACCAATAGGGTGAGGACAAAGCCATGATGTTAGGCGAAATACTATCAGCCGCGCGAGATTCCGGCGCGGGCATCGAAGACTGGCTGGCCCCTGCTGAACCAGAAATCTGGTCCGCACTCGGTAAGGCAGCCGAGGCCGAAGGTATTGACCACGCCACTTACGCCCGGTTGGCCGTTGCCGATTTTTCCAACAGCGCACCCGAGGAAGACTGGGCAACCATGATGAGCCGTATGCGCAATGCCAATGATCCCGGCCAATCCTGCCTGCTATCCATGATCACATGGCGCATGAACCGTGTTGTTGGCGCATGCGGCCATAGCCACTAAGCCGCTATTTCGCTGGATAACTTTGGTGGGGCAATGGTGCCGCTGATAGGCGTCTAAGGGCTTTGTTGCACAAATCGGTTGTAGGGATTCACTGTATGAATCCAGCGTGATAGCTGAAGGCATGAGCAGTTGGGCCCCTGCGAAGTATAAGACCACGAATTGGTCGTCTTACAATGACAGCTTGAAGCGGCGCGGATCGTTGTCGATCTGGTTTGATCCGGAGATGGTTTGGAAACCGCCGCCAAGCGATAATCGAGGTCGGCACCAACAATTCAGCGACGCCGCTATTCAGACCTGTCTGACGCTGAAGGTCCTGTTTGGCATGCCTCTCCGTCAAACAACTGGGTTCGTCCAGAGCCTGCTGCGTTTGGTCGGGTTGGATTGGGCAGCACCTGATTTTAGCACCTTATGCAGACGCCAGAAGACTCTGAACGTGAGCCTGCCGTATCGTGGCTCCACAGGGCCATTGAACCTCCTAATCGATAGCACAGGGATCAAAGCCGAAGGTGAAGGCGAGTGGAATGCGCGCAAGCATGGTGGTTTAAAACGCCGCATCTGGCGCAAGTTTCACATAGGTATCGACGAAGAAACGCTGGAGGTTCGTGCAGTCGAAGTCACCAGCAGCAGCATCGGCGATGCTCCCATGCTGCCCGAGTTGCTGAGCCAAATCGCTCCCGATCAGGACATCGGCAGTGTCACCGCAGATGGGGCGTATGACACCCGTAAATGCCACGAGGCGATTGCAGCACGAGATGTCCATGCAGTGATCCCACCGCGCAAGAATGCCAAGCCCTGGAAGCCGACGAGCGATGGAGCTATTGCCCGAAACGACGCGGTCAGTGCGCAACGATATCTGGGTCGCACCCTTTGGCGACGCTGGAGCGGATATCACCACAGAAGCCGCGTCGAGACAAAGATGCACTGTATGAAATTACTTGGCCAATCATTGATGGCGCGGGACTTCGAAAGGCAGGTCGCTGAAATCCAAATACGCATCGCCGTCCTCAACCGCTACACCGCTCTTGGCATACCTGTCACAGAGGCAGTAGGCTAAGTCTGTCTGGGGTAAGGAAAAAACGCCCTTCACCCGATTTATGCAACAAAGCCGCGCGCGTCCATACTTCTGTTGCCCCGGCGTGGTGAATGGACGGCACTGCGGGCGACGGGTTGGAAAGCTGTTCGCGGCCAGCAAGTATTTCCTATGCAGTCACTGCTACCGCATCACCTACGGTAGTCAGTCAGAAGAACGCTATGACCGCATGTTAAGACGGGCCAACAAGATTCGCGGGGTGCTGGACGGCGAAGCCGGAACCGCCAACTGGATTGCACCCAAGCCCAAGGGCATGTGGCAGCGGACGTATCAGCGAAAGCGCTTTGAGATTGAGTGGTGCGAGAACCAAGCGGACGTGCTGTTCATTCGACGGTTTTCGCACCTTCTAAGCCAAAATAGTTCGGAGAAAGTGACAGGTGATTAGGGAACGTCACCAACGAAGCAACTTTCGATCGGCTCCTCGCGAGTGGCTTCTTATTCCACCATTCGTGATTGATGATGCGGTGAAGAGATTAAGCAACGGAACTAACACCCAGTTTATCTGTAAGCGGTGCTCATACATTGTGAGGCCATAGCTTGAGCGTTCAAGTGGGACCAAGACGCTAGGCTTACCAACCCCTTGCGAAGTGCTCGAAAGACCGTGGCAGGAAGGGAACAGCTGAGCCAAACGACCTGCTCAGCATCAGCCCGAATCCCTGCTCGTTGTCGCTTGTCTGTGTATATTCCACAGCAACCTCGAACCCGTTCTCGAAACGGTAGCGGGACCCAACGGATGCCATGCTGAAGTCGTAGTAGTCGGAAAGGTTGCGTAAGCTGCCGGTCAGGGCAAAGTTGTCGGTCAGGTCATAAACACCCGAAAGCGCCAGCACGTTGATCCGATAATCATACTCTGTCGCGACTTCATGACCTACGAATATATCCAGAGAAAAAGGCGCCAATTCCGAGTCAAAGGCCGCTTCGAGGCCAAGAACCGCATAGTCGCTATCGTCGCGGGCAGACCATTCCTCGAACACAGCAACAGCGCCGAGGTTCAATCCTGGAGAGACCTCATAAAACGCATGAACACCGATCGAGGGCTGGATCTCGCCTGCGCCGTCACTCGTGTATGCAAAAATGCTGGCGTCAAACTGTAAACCAATTTGACCGAAATGCGTCACGACAGACCCAGAAAGGAAATTTCCAGCGTAGTAGTCCCAGTTGTAGGTGTTTACGCTAACGTTGCCGCCTTCAATCCCCTGTGCCGAAACGGCAGTTATGCTGGAACTAAGTACGAGAAAAGCCGGTAGTATTTTCATTTTTTTAATCCTTGCCCGCCACTCGCGTGTCGGTTGCTAATATGTCGGCTGCGATCCATCTACCTACAACACATGATGAAAACAGCATCTGAACGCAGCGTTAAACCACACTGACCTGCGCTCACTTCGTCATGGCCCAATCCATGTGTGTCGCTCGATACGGCCCGCGAATTGTCTAAGACGAAGTTACCACAATCTACTTGATGTTAATCGTCCGCTCCGCTTCTCATGTCCACAAGGGCCTCAGTTTGTTTCCTCAGCCGCTGTTGCGAAGCTGATACATCTGATGTGGTCTAAATTGCACCGAGGCATCAGTTTGGGGAAGCTTTCGCATGGAGCGCTCCAAAGTACCGAAAATTTGCGTTCGGTACACGCTTGTCTGTCAGCTCCGAATTAGAGCACATGGCAGCGATCCAATCGCCCGTTCACATGTGGCGAGTCTCAAAAAACCTCGACGCAATAATTAACGTAAGAAACATCGCCAGTAACCAACTAAAATGGGGATAGAAAGGGGGGCGGGGTTGAACAATTTCAGCCTAGAGCACTGACATTAATAGTAAACATCTGAAAAATGGTGCCGCTGATAGGACTCGAACCTACTACCCCATCATTACGAATGATGTGCTCTACCTGATGAGCTACAGCGGCCTATTGGGGCGGCTGATAGCACCCCGGATGTTGACGGAAAAGGCCTATTTTCCACGATAGCTTCTTCATCAATGACTTCGGCGTCGATTGTATCAACGTTCAAATCCTCGGACTTGTCCGCGATCTGCCCAACAATCAGTGGCAACATTTCGACGCCCGCAGGCATAGCGACTTCGCCTGACGACGGGGTTTTCCATGATAGCGTATCAAAAGACCCGCAATTGGTGCAGACTGGGCCCCAAGACGAATGGATATTCTGGCACTTGTCACAGACCCACTGCGGCCCGCGTGATGCTGTAAGCGCCTTGGTCAGCCAGCCACGCACGATCTGATCATCGCTTCCCTCGCCACGCTCGATTGCTGCCATCAAAGTAAGGTTTCGCGCAGTCGGGCCGGATTCGACCAGATCATGCAAAGTGCGGCGCGCCTCGGGAAAATTCTCGGCTGCGATCTGCAGTTCGCAATTCAACATGATCGTTTCAGGATTATCAGGGTTGATGCGCGTCAGTGCATGAAACCGCTTGATGCGCGCGCTCGGGTCTTCGTCGGGCACGATCTCGGCAAAGGCGGCCGCAAGATCGGGGTGTGGATGCACTTCCCACGCCTTTTTGATGACTCGCGTGGCATAGCGGGCGTTGCCCTGATCAATATAGCTGCGCGCGGCCATCACGGCGGCAGGCACCAAATCGGGCGACAGGCGGTTTGCCTCAATCGCGGCTTCACGGGCGTCGATTGAATTGCCCTCGGCCAGCACTTCGCGGGCTTCGGACAATGCCAGAACCGCATCGCGGCGTTTATGCACATCGCGCGGAAGCGAACCGCTCTTGAGTTTCGCCGCCAGTGTCTTGCGCGCACCGTGCCAGTCCTCGGTCGAGGCCTGCAGTTGCAACAAGACGTCCTGCGTTTCGACATGCTTGGGCTTAATCGCAAAGGCCTTCTCGGCCAATTTCAATGCCGTAGCCGTATCGCCGTCCGCCAGCTTTTGTTTCATGATCCCGCGCACACCAACGAACCGGGTGCGGTCGTCTTCAAGCAGTCGTTTATAAGTTTCTTCGGCCTTGCGACGATCACCAGCCAATTCGGCGGCTTGGGCAGTCAGCAACGTCGTCAATTCGGGCCGTTCAAGATATTTTTCCGCCTTGGCGGCCTTGGCTAGCGCCAATTGCCCTTCGCCGGATGCCAACGCCATCATCCCTTCGGACAAGGCCGTGAAACCCTTGCGTTCACGGTTACGGCTGAAATAGCGCGAAATCGCAGTTTCATCACCGTTCAGGAATTTGAATGTGGCGACAAGCAGGCCCAGCAATTTCAACAGTAACCAGACTGACAAAACCAGCAGCACCAGCCCGATAAACAACATCAGCGGCGACAGGTTCGCGTTGTAGCCTGCAATCGTGATGTCCGCGCCACCGGACATGTTTAGCAGATAAACCGCCCCGTATGTGAGGCCAGTCACGATAGCGATGAACGCGACAATCTTAATCAGGGACCAAAGCATCTGGGCAACCTCAATTCTGGTTCAGGGTTTGGGACAGGGATTGGACCCCGGCGATTGCATCAGCACGCGCTTGTGCTTGCCCGACCCAGTCAGTCAGGGCGGCGCGACTTACTTCGGGGAGTGTTTCGATTTCGGCAAGCGTGTCGGACAGACGGCCGGACCGCAGGGCCGCTTCGGCACGAGACAGGATCGCGTCGGGGTCACCACCTTCACGTGGCACGACTGAACGGACATCAAGCTGATCGCGCAAGAAGGCACCAAATCCGCCAGTTTCACCGGCGACGCCTTCGTCACGGGCAGTGGACAACGCCGCACGGGCCGCGGCCGGAAATTCGTCCCGCAGCGCTGTGAGTGTCGAAACCCCTCTCGCCGCAGCCAGCACAGCTTGAGGAATGTCCATTTCTGTCACGGATTGCAGATCCGTCAATGCATCCTCAAATGCCTCGCCAGTATCCAGCGCCACCTGAATACGACCTAATGCAGCGCGCGCCGTAGCGGCCTGCGCTGTCGCAACCGCATCAAGTTCAATCGCCTGCGTTTCGCTTTGCGCAGCAGCGAGTTGGCTCGCGGCGTCCTCGGCCATCAAGCGCACAGATTCTTGCTGCGCGGCCATTTCAGCACGCATTGCTTCAAGCTCGCGGTCGTATGCCACGAGCGCTGTGTCGGACAATGTACCGTCGGCACTAGGGCGCCTCTCAACTTCGGAAAGCCGCGCATCAAGCGCACCTAGGGAAAGCCCTAACTCTTCAATGCCTTGCGAAAGGCCTGTTTGCGTCAACCCTATGGCGGCCTCAAGCCCCGCAAGATCAACTGGTGGCGGCACCGCCGCGATCTGCGTTTCCAATTCTGCAATCTGCGCACCCTGATCTGCGATCATCTGTGCCATATCCTGTGATTGCTGGGCGCCCGACAAGTTCGTGTATGAGGCTACCCCAAATCCCAGCGCTGCAGCCGCTGCGCCGCCAAGTAACAGGGGAAGAAAAACGCTTCTGCGCCTTTCAGTGTCGACTGCGGGTTCTTCCGCTTGAACTTCAGGCTCTGCCGGTTCCTCGTCGGGGGGCAAGTCGGTTTCAACGCCTTCAGCAGGCATACCATCCTGCGCGGGCGCTTCGTCGGTGATCGCTTCAACATCGGCAGGTTCTTCCACCACCTCGGCTTGCTCAACCTCATCCTCGGCAATCACTTCGGCTTCTTCGACGATGTCGTTGTTCTTGGCTGCGGCTTTGCTTTGCCGTGCTGGTTTCTTTGCCATTTTGACACCCTTTCCGATTCCGGACTTATTTGGTCGCAAGTCTATCCCGCACCGAAGCGACCCTCAAGCGGCGTTGGGGTAGGGCATACCGTCTCAGCCAGTTGCATTATAAGCTCTCGCATCGCTTCTCCGTTTGGCGATCGCGCGGTTTTTATGGTCACAGGACAAAGATTCTTTGCCACTTTCGCGGTGGCATCGCTGATGACTGCAACCAATATCGGCGCTTTAAACGGGCCCTGTTCCATAACTAGCGCAGCGCTTCTGGGCGAATACAGGGGAAGTATCACCGGATCTTCACCCCCAAGTGCGCGGCGCGCGGCGTCCGAAAGCGGCACTGCGATCTGATCATAGACCACAGATTCATCGCACAAGATGCCCGCTGATATCAGTTGCGCCGCAAGGTCACCGCTCACATGTCGGCCACGAAGGTGCAGAAGCATGCCAGTTGGATGCTGTGTCTGCATTGTCTGAGCCAATGACTTGGCGTCAGGCGCTACGGTTACAACCTTGAATCCCGCCCCGCGTGCGGCTTGTGCTGTTTTCGCGCCAACGCACCAGCACGAAGCCCCGTCTTTGATTGCAAGCGGTGCGCAATTGATCACGCCATGCGCCGAGGTGAAAATGTATCCGGCAACGTTCTTACTTGGCGGCGTTGCAGCGACCGGCGTGATCTCGATAACCGGCGAGACGATTACTGTGCACCCTTGCGCGACCACACCGTCAAGTCGGGTGGCCAGCCGCATGGCAGCATCATAGGGGCGTGTGATGATGATCGTGGCCGACACTTGCACCCCCTCGCGCCATTGTTTGCGGAACGACTGAGTGTTACCTGCCAAGGACAAAGGCGCAACCGGAACCCGCAATGACCGCAGAACTGACGATCCTTGGTATTGAGAGCAGCTGCGACGACACGGCAGCAGCAGTTGTGCGCGGTACACCGGATAGGGCGCAAATTCTGTCGTCGGTCGTGTTCGAGCAAACGACTTTGCACGCGGATTTCGGCGGGGTCGTGCCAGAAATCGCAGCGCGGGCGCATGCTGAAAAGATTGACTACTGCGTCGAAGACGCCTTGCAGCAAGCCGGTATCACCCTTGATGCAATTGATGCGATTGCCGTGACCGCTGGCCCGGGCCTTATTGGTGGCGTCCTGTCGGGTGTGATGTGCGCCAAAGGTCTCAGTGCTGCGACCGGCAAGCCGCTAATCGGAGTGAACCATCTTGCCGGGCACGCGCTTACACCGCGCCTGACGGATGGTGTGGCCTTTCCATATCTGATGCTGCTTGTTTCGGGTGGCCATTGTCAGTTTCTACTGGTTGATGGGCCAGAGACCTATCGTCGGCTTGGCAGCACAATCGACGACGCCCCCGGCGAAGCATTCGACAAGACCGCGCGTCTTTTGGCGCTGCCCCAGCCTGGTGGTCCTTCGGTCGAGGCGACTGCGCGTAACGGTAACCCAGGCAAATACAAGCTGCCCCGCCCGTTACTGGATCGGCCCGGTTGTGACATGTCTTTTTCGGGCCTCAAGACCGCCCTGCTTCGTGCCCGTGACGGGGTCGTCAATGAACACGGTGGATTGCCAAAACAGGACCGCCACGATCTTTGTGCCAGCTTTCAAGAGGCCGTTGCCGACGTTCTTGCTGAAAAGTCACGTCGTGCGCTTGAGATTTACCTTGCCTTGAACCCGACGCGACCTGTCTTTGCCGTTGCTGGCGGGGTTGCCGCGAACGCCGCAATCAGAACCGCTTTGAACGCCGTTTGCGCCAAGTTAGAGACTGAATTTGTCGCCCCGCCGCTCGCGCTTTGCACCGATAATGGGGCGATGATTGCCTATGCGGGTCTTGCGCGGTTCGCGCTGGGCACACAAGATGATTTGACCCTTTCGGCGCGACCACGATGGCCCTTGGACAAGACAAGTCCAGCGCTGCTAGGGTCTGGTAAGAAAGGGGCAAAGGCATGAGTATCGCAGTTATTGGCGCGGGTGCGTTTGGAACGGCTCTCGCGATTGCATTGTCGGCGAACGGCGATCACGTAACGCTGTGGGCCCGAGATCATGATGCTGTCGCACAAATGCAGAGCGCGCGAGAGAACATGCGGCGCTTGGCCGGTGTCCGGTTTCCAGAAAGTTTGGTCATAACGGCCGATATTGCAGATGCTTTTGCTTGTGATGTGCTGCTCTTGGCTATTCCTGCTCAGACTTTGCGCGGCTTCCTTAAAGAACACGCGATCGGCTTGCGCGGCAAGTCTTTGGTAAGCTGTTGCAAGGGGATCGATATCGAGACTGGCGACGGGCCAGCCGATTTAATCGCGCGATTCGTGCCTCAATCGACGCCTGCGGTACTAACCGGACCCAGCTTTGCGACCGATATCGCGCGCGGTCTGCCAACTGCCCTCACACTGGCCTGCGCGCAAGAAGCCGCCGGCGAAATGCTGCAAGCGGTGCTATCAACCCCAACAATTCGCCTTTACCGCACGACCGACATTGCGGGCGCACAGCTTGGTGGGGCGATCAAGAACGTGTTGGCAATTGCCTGTGGGGCCTGCATGGGCGCTGGGTTTGGGGAAAGCGCGCGCGCTGCCCTGATGACGCGCGGCTTTGCAGAAATGCAACGGCTTGCCGCGGCCTTTGATGCACATCCCGATACTCTGGTTGGGCTGTCAGGCTTTGGCGATCTTGCATTGACCTGCACATCTGACCAGTCGCGTAACTATCGCTATGGCTTTGCCCTCGGTAAGGCCGCTGATTTTGATGCATCAACCACCGTTGAGGGTGCCGCGACTGCAAAAGCAGTCTCTAAGCTAGCCAAAAAGCTCAATATCGACCTTCCGATCTGCGCTGTTGTGAACGGGTTGGTCAGCACTGAAATGACAGCAATGCAGGCGATGCAGACACTCCTGTCGCGCCCCCTAAAGGAAGAATAAAGATGCGTTTTGCCCTGATCACCAAAGACAAAGAAGGCCACATCGACATGCGCAAAGCCAATCGCGATGCCCATCTTGCCTATATCGCACATACTGGTGTCGTCGAGATGGCAGGGCCTTTCGTTGGCGTCGATGGCGTCATGTCGGGCTCGCTAATCGTGATGGATGTCGCTGATCTGGCGGCTGCGCAGGCTTGGGCCGACAATGATCCTTATGCTAAGGCCGGGTTGTTCGAGAAAGTACGGCTTGAGCATTGGAACAAGGTTATCGGCTGATGGCCTATTGGTTGTTTAAATCCGAGCCCTCTACTTGGGGCTGGGATGATCAGACCGCCAAGGGTAGCGCGGGCGAAGAATGGGACGGCGTGCGAAGCTATCAGGCACGCAATTTCATGCGCGAAATGAAGGCCGGCGATTTGGGTTTCTTTTACCATTCCCAGACGGAAAAGGCCGTGGTCGGGATTGTTGAAGTCTGCGCCGAGGCCCATCCAGACAGCACGACTGACGATGATCGCTGGGACTGCGTTGATATAAAGGCCGTGCGCCCCTTTGTGCGGCCCGTCACGCTGGACCAAATCAAGACAGATGAGCGGTTGGCCGATATGGTGCTCGTCAGGAATTCACGCCTGTCGGTGCAGCCAGTGAGCAAAGATCAGTGGTTGGTCATTTGTGCACTCGGCCAAACAACGCCATAGATAATGTGACAATTTGTCGCCATAGTTCCCTTCATCAGTTGAACAAGGAGGGAACGATGGGGTTTTTGTCAGTTATTATCGCCGCTTTTGCGGGTTTCGCCTTTGGCGCGGTTTGGTACATGATCCTCGCCAAGCCATGGATGGAGGCGAGCGGGATAGAGGTCGGAAATGATGGGCGTCCCAAAGATGGCGGATCACCTGTTCCATTCATAATGGCCGGTGTCGCAATGTTGCTTGTTGCCGGCATGATGCGGCACACATTTGCGCTGGCTGAAATCACGACGCTGGGCAAAGGATTGGTGTCGGGCTTGGGGATTGGGCTGTTTTTCATAAGCCCATGGATCATGATCAATAACGCTTACGGGATGAGACCATTCAAATTGACAGTGATCGACGGAGGCTATGCTACATTTGGTTGCGCGATCATGGGATTGGTCTTGATGCTGTTCTAAAACGCGAGAAAGGGTCCAAGCATAACGCCCAGACCCTTTCTCTCACCCGCGTGCTCCCATAGCCACCACACACGTATATGAAATTCTGGTCCGGGCCATACTGGCCTTAGGTTCTGATAGCCCGAAGTGGCGAGTCGGTGCAAAGGAATAGCCCGTAAGACTTGCTTAAAATGCAAAACGCCCGCTCATAAGGGCGGGCGCTTACATAGGTATCCGTCTTGGGGTTAACCGTAGACGGATTCTTTGCCAAAGTGCTTGGTCAGCATATAGTAAACGACTGCGCGATACTTGTTGCGTTCAGACTGACCATAGGTTTGCAGCGCGGAATTGATCCCTTCCATAAGCTCGGGGCCGTCAGTGAGGCCCAGCTTCTTTTTCAGGAAGTTTTCTTTGACGGTCTCAAGTTCGCTGGGTTGGCTGCCAGCAACTGTCGAGGCATCCGCGTTATAGATCGCAGGACCGCATCCGATTGTGACCTTCGTCAGAAGGGCCATGTCAGGGGTCATACCGCATTTGTTCTTAAGATCGTCGGCATACTGCGCGACCAGATCGTCTCTCTTGCCCATTTGAAATCTCCCACCAATGATGCATCCGGCCGCGATTTTGCGGCGCTGGGCAAAGGTAAGTCGACAACGGGCGCTCGGTAAAGGGAAATCAGGGGGAAATCGTTGCGAGTCACATCACCGACAGCATCGCCAAGCGCCCGCATTTGACATTATAATTCACGATGCGGAATAGCAGGAGCATCCAGATGACCGACTCAAAGACAGTCAGCTTTACTCAAATGAAAGACGGCACCCGCGAAGACTACGCGCTACTCGAGACGCTTGAAAAGCCGTATCATGCGATGACGACTGATCGGATCATGGACGAATTGCGCCGGCAAGGCGACGTTTCGCTCGAGGGTTATCCGATCACGCGGCTTGATCACGGTCTGCAATCGGCAACGCGGGCGCAGCGTGATGGCGCTGATATTGATTGGGTTGTCGGCGCGCTGCTGCACGATATCGGTGACGGGCTTGCCCCGCAAAACCACGACCGTTTTTCAGCCGAGGTAATCCGGCCATTCGTGCGCTGGGATGTTGCGTGGGTTGTTGAACATCACGGTATTTTCCAGATGCTGTATTACGCGCATCACTATGGCTGGGACCGCGACGCGCGTGACCAGTTCAAGGATCACGCCTGCTTTCAAAGTTGCGCAGCGTTCTGCGAGCGTTGGGATCAGTCATCATTCGATCCCGACTATGACGCGCTTCCACTAGAACATTTCACCCCGCTGGTTCGCCAAGTTTTTAGCCGCAAGGCCTATGATCCAGATGTCATTCGCGAAGGCTTTATTTCATCCCTAACGTCCTAACAACAGCCATCGCATCAGCGCGATTGCAGATGGAAGCCGTCTGCATGCTGGCTGTTGTAATCGGGTGAAAGTACAACGCAAAACCGCCCCAAACGTATTGGGGCGGTTTCATGTATCACGGTCATCAGGCATCGGTTTGACGCCAGATTAGTACCGGTAATGCTCGGGTTTGAACGGCCCGTCTGGCGATACGCCGATATAGGCAGCCTGTTCAGCGTTAAGTTTGGACAGCTTTACGCCGATCCGGTCCAGATGCAGGCGCGCAACTTTTTCGTCCAAAGCCTTTGGCAGGATGTAGACACCCGGCTGGTATTCATCACCCTTGGTCCACAATTCGATCTGCGCCAGCACTTGGTTGGTAAACGACGCTGACATCACGAACGACGGGTGTCCCGTGGCGTTGCCAAGGTTCAGCAAACGACCTTCGGACAGCAAGATCAGGCGATTGCCGTTCGGCATTTCGATCATGTCGACCTGTTCTTTGATGTTGGTCCACTTGTGGTTCTTCAACGCGGCAACCTGGATTTCGTTGTCAAAATGGCCGATGTTACCGACGATCGCCATATCCTTCATTTCGCGCAAATGCTCGATCCGGATGACGTCTTTGTTGCCGGTCGTTGTGATGAAAATATCGGCAGTTGCGACGACATCTTCCAGCAGAACAACCTCGAACCCGTCCATCGCGGCTTGCAATGCGCAAATCGGATCGACTTCGGTAACTTTCACGCGGGCACCCGCACCAGAAAGCGACGCAGCCGAGCCTTTGCCAACATCGCCGTAGCCCATCACAACAGCAACTTTACCAGCCATCATCGTGTCGGTCGCGCGGCGAATGCCGTCTACGAGGCTCTCTTTGCAGCCGTATTTATTGTCGAACTTTGATTTTGTGACGCTGTCATTCACGTTGATCGCAGGAAACGGCAGCTGGCCGTTCTTGTGAAGATCATAAAGACGGTGAACGCCCGTTGTCGTTTCCTCGGACACGCCCTGAATGGCGGCTTTGGTTTTTGCAAACCATCCGGGTGTCTCTGCAATGCGCTTTTTGATCTGCGCTTTGATCGCAACTTCTTCTTCCGAGCCTGGAACTGACAGCACGTCTTCACCGGCTTCCATCCGTGCACCAAGCAGGATGTAGAGCGTCGCATCGCCACCATCGTCGAGGATCATATTCGCGCCTTCGGGGAACATGAATGACTTGTCCAGATAGTCCCAATGCTCTTCCAGCGACTGTCCTTTAATCGCGAAAACAGGTGTGCCGCCTTCCGCAATTGCTGCTGCTGCGTGGTCTTGCGTGGAAAAAATGTTGCAAGACGCCCAGCGCACATCGGCACCAAGAACGACAAGCGTTTCGATCAGCACGGCGGTCTGGATCGTCATGTGAAGCGATCCAACGATGCGCGCTCCGGTCAACGGCTTGCTTTCACCAAACTCGGCGCGGCAGGCCATCAGGCCCGGCATCTCAGTTTCGGCGATATCAAGCTCTTTGCGGCCAAAAGCGGCAAGCGCAATGTCCTTTACGATATAGTCATTTGCCATCTTGGCTGCTCCTGCATTCATCTATCGGGTGGCCCATAACATCGCACACCTGGTTAGGCAATCTCGGCGGCAAATGGTCACCCATGATTGATTGCAACGCCAGCGGCATGTGCTATCCAAATAACATGAAACAACCACGCGCATGGCAACGGATGCTCTCGGGGCGACGGCTTGATCTGCTGGACCCAACTCCGATGGATATCGAAGTTGAAGATATCGCGCACGGACTGGCCTTTGTCGCCCGCTGGAACGGTCAGACGTTCGGCGATTTCGCGTATTCGGTCGCCGAACACTCGCTTCTGGTCGAAGATATCTATTCCCGCTTGAACCCCAAATCCGCGGTGAAATGGCGTCTTGCGGCGCTGCTTCATGATGCCCCTGAATATGTTATCGGCGATATGATCAGCCCCGTAAAAGCGTCTGTGGGTCCGGGCTATGGCGCTTTGGACGACCGATTAATGGCCGCGATTCATATCCGGTTTGGATTGCCCGCGCAGGTTCCTGTCGCCGTAAAGAAACAAATAAAGAAGGCCGACAAGATCAGCGCGTGGCTTGAGGCAACCCAGATTGCCGGATTTACGATTGCTGAAGCGGATAAGCTCTTTGGCAAACCCGACCCTTACCTTGCCGAAAGTTGCAAAATCCGGCTTCGCGCGCCTGTCGATGTCCGCAATGACTTCACGGCCCGGCATGCCCAATTGCTAGCGATGATTTAAAGCATCGCGCACCCGCTAGCGCGGGCTGCGTTTCGCCAGAATACGCTGTAAGGTCCGTCGGTGCATGTTCAGGCGACGCGCGGTTTCGCTGACATTGCGATCACATAGTTCGTAAACGCGCTGGATATGCTCCCAACGCACGCGGTCCGCGCTCATCGGGTTTTCGGGCGGCGGCGGTAGCTTGTCACCAGTCGCCAGCAACGCATTCATAACGTCGGCAGCATCAGCAGGTTTGGACAGATAATCAATCGCGCCAATTTTGACAGCGGCGACGGCTGTCGCAATGGCACCATAGCCGGTAAGAACCACAATCCGGCTATCGGGACGCCGTTCGCGCAGGACTTCGACCACATCAAGGCCATTCCCGTCTTCAAGGCGCAAATCAACGACTGCGAATGCCGGAGGGCGGGCGGTCGCGATCGCTTTGCCCGCAGCAACGGAACCGGCCGTTTCTACAGAAAAACCGCGCTTTTCCATAGCTTTCGCTAGCCGTCGTAAAAAGGGTTCATCATCATCGACAAGCAAAAGCGTTTTGTCGGCGCCAATTTCATCCAGATCCGTCATTAATTTACCCGCTCACGTCGTTTCTAGCTACAGGTAGCCCGCCATATGGGTCGGGTCAATTGACCTAGGACGCCTCTACAAAGCACTCAAGCCGGTCAGCCATGTCTTCGGGAGTCACATCCCGGCGGAAAAACTCGACAAACCCGTACTCGGGAAACACCAGATAAGACATCGTTGTGTGATCCATAAGGTAGTACTCTGGGTCATCGCTGTCTTGCTTGGCAAAGTAGGTGCGATACGCCCGCGACGCGGCGGCAACCTGTTCCTCGGTTCCGCTAAGCCCGATCATCCGCTCATGAAAATTGTCAGTGAAATCCTTAAGAAGTTCAGGCGTGTCGCGCGCAGGGTCGATGGAAATAAAGACTGGCGTGACCTCGACGCCGCGTTCATCCAGCTCGTGAATAGCCAAGGCATTGCGCATGTTATCAAGCGGGCAAACATCAGGGCAGAACGTATAGCCAAAATAGACAAGCGTCGGGCCGGTGATCACGTCTTGATCGGTCACCGTCACACCATTTTCATCGACCAGCGTGAACGGGCCACCAATATCGCCACCCGCAACCTGACTGGCACGACAAGCGGCAAAGCGATCAGCAGGCGTGAAAATAGAAGACATGGCCAGCGCACCACCAACAAGGGCAACGACGGCAACACCAGCGGATATGGCAATAGCTTTACTCATTTGATCAGCTCCGTTTTTGGTTTCGCGCATTGATCGACTGCTCCAACACAAATAACAATGGCCCAGCTTGACGCATCCAAAGGCGGCACAATGACACAAACTGACTTTGATATGTTCTCGGCCCAAGGTCGAGGAAATTGGGTGCGGCTTCGCACGCTTGTGATCTTGCGATGGTTTGCGGTTGGCGGCCAGATTGTAGCGCTTTTTGTTGCAACGCAGATCTTTGGCCTGCAGCTTGCAATCGGGCCAGCGGCGATGACGGTGGGCGCATCGGTCGTCGGCAATCTATTTGCGATGTTCCTTTACGCCGAAAGCAAGCGCCTGACCGTCATAGAGGCCACGATGATGTTGATATTCGACATCCTGCAGTTGGCATTGCTGCTATATCTCACAGGTGGATTGAACAACCCGTTTGCGCTTCTTCTTCTCGCGCCAGTGACGATCGGCGCGACGATCCTTCCGTTTCGTCCAGCGACGTTCTTGGCGGTTCTTGCGATACTCGCGGTTTCGCTCCTCGCGCGATTCCATATTACACTTCTGGCGCCGGACGGCATGCCATTGGTTTTACCCGGCTTGTTCTTGTTTGGATCATGGGTCGCGCTGTTGATCGGGGTGCTGTTTCAGGCTCTGTATACGCGCAAAATCACCACCGAAACGAACGCCATGCGCGATGCACTGATGGCCTCGCAAATGGCCCTCGCGCGGGAACAAAAGCTGACAGACCTTGGCGGCGTTGTCGCCGCTGCCGCGCATGAACTTGGGACACCGCTAGCAACAATCAAACTTGTCAGCAGCGAGTTGATGGATGAATTGGCTGGCCAGCCAGACTTGCTTGAGGATGTCACGCTGATCCGTGAGCAGGCTGAACGTTGCGGTAACATCATGCGCTCGATGGGGCGGGCCGGCAAAGATGATCTACATCTGCGCCGCGCGCCGCTTGAAACTGTCGTCAAAGAGGCCGCAGAGCCGCATATGAACCGTGGCAAGGATGTGCGTTTCGTTTTGGTTCCCGCGACCGGCAAAGAGCACCTCCAACCGCAGATCTATCGCCGCCCTGAAATCATCCACGGACTTCGTAACCTTGTTCAGAATGCTGTCGATTTTGCGCGGACAACCGTCCGAATAGAGTTGATTTGGTCAGAAAACAGCATTGTCGTGCGCATATCTGACGACGGCGAAGGGTTTCCGTCGTCCGTGATCGGCCGCATCGGTGACCCGTTCGTGCAACAACGGCGGCGGCGCGAAGATCGCACCTCTCGACCGGGCTACGAAGGCATGGGGCTTGGCCTATTCATCGCCAAGACACTACTGGAACGCTCAGGTGCGGTGCTTAGTTTTGCAAACGGCGGTGGGCGTGTGCTGTCGGGGAACCCTGGCGGGGCGATCGTTGTCGTTGAATGGCCGCGCGCAGCAATTGATCCCAGCTTGACGCAAGACAGCGCAGGTCTTGGCGAAAATGCTCAGATTGCCGGCTAGCCCCAGCTTAATACGGTATTAACCAATTTCTTTCACCTTGGCAGGGCATTGCTAAGGAGGTCGCGCTGCGATGATGCTTTCAGAACCCGTACAGATCGTCTTTGCCACTCTTGTCGGGCTTTTGGGTGCAATTTCCGTTTTCGGCGCCATGCTCTATTTTAGCAGGCGTGACCGCCAGACAGCGCGCGCGCTGTTGCAAGAGGCAGAGAGCACCGTCGTTTTCTTGTTCGATGATGAAAAACTCATTGATGCGACACCAGCGGCGCGCATGCTTTTGCGGCGCCGCGATAGACGGCTTTCAGACTGGGAAGCGCTGATCGCCCTCTTGCGCCCTAGGTTTCCACATTTGCGCAAACAACTCGCTAATCTCGCCGAAAGTAATCAAGATCGGATCGAACCGGAAGACAACGGCGCCGGCTTTATTGAGGCTGAACTATGGGAAGGGCTTGCGCGCATCACATTGTCCGAAGGATTCGTTTCTGATGCCGAGAACACCGTCGATCCTGTGACGCTCGAAGCGATAGAAGACGAGCTTGAAAACCTCAGAAGCCTTGGCGAAGCCGCGCCGCAACTTATCTGGAAACAAGGCGCTGATGGAATCGTGACCTGGGCAAATCGTGCCTATCTTGACGTGGTCGAAATGATCAGCCCCACGATGGGCGACGAAACGCCACCGTGGCCACCGGCGACCCTTTTTCATGACATCGAGCGAATCGAAAGCGATGCCCCGAGTCTTCAGCGCCTTGCCGTCAAAGATGCGCTGGCGCAAACGGACTCGTGGTTTGACGTCACAAGCCTGCGGCGCGGTCATGGCACGATCCACTTTGGAATCGATGCCAATGCTGCCGTAAAGGCTGAGGCAGCGCAACGCAGCTTTGTTCAAACCCTTGCCAAGACGTTTGCGCAGCTCTCTATCGGGTTGGCCGTTTTTGACAGGGACCGAAAGCTGGTCATGTTCAATCCGTCTCTCCTTGATCTCACGTTGCTACCTATCGAATTCTTGTCATCACGGCCCACCCTTCGAGCGATCCTGGACCGGATGCGCGAAAACCAGCGGCTTCCTGAACCGCGCGACTATGCCACTTGGCGCGAAGAAATTTCTGCGCTCGAGACTCAAGCCTCGCGCGGCACTTACTGCGAAAACTGGACCCTTCTGGGTGGCGAAACCCTACGGGTCACGGGACGGCCACATCCGGATGGGGCAATCGCTTTTCTGTTCGAGGACATTAGTGCCGAAATCTCGTTGACCCGACGATTCCGCTCGCAGATCGAACTTGGGCAACATGTCATTGATACGCTGGACGAGGCGATTGCTGTTTTCGCAACTTCGGGGCAACTCACCCTTTCAAACCGCGCCTATGACGACCTTTGGCATAGTGCACAGGCGCACGTCGGGCTGAGTGACAAATCAATCTCCCAAGAAGTTGCTATCTGGCAAGGGCGCTGTTCGCCAACGCGTGCGTGGTTGCAAATTACCAACTTCGTCGGCGCTTTTGGCGAGCGCACGCCAACCACTGTCACCGTTCAGCTTCAGGACGGAAGAACGCTGCACTGCCGTATCGAACCGCTTCCTGCTGGCGCGGCCCTCGTCGGGTTTTCATTTGCCGCCCATGCTGGCATCGCGCCCCAAGCCGAGGATATTTCGCCCCCACTTGTTGCCGCCAGCACCTGATTTGACTTGCGGGTGCTGACCAAGGCCATAGTCTTGCCGCATGACTTTTCAGGCAGGGCCGATTGCCCTTCAATCCGAAGCAGCAACCGCGTTGTTCGCGCAAGATCTGGCCGCCATTCTGGTGGCGGGCGATACGATCCTGCTTGCCGGTCCGATTGGCGCTGGAAAGACAGCGTTTGCACGCGCCTTGATCCGCGCGCGCCTTGGAAACGACGAAGACGTCCCGTCGCCTACATTTACGCTGGTTCAGACCTATGATGCCGGTGATGTCGAAATCTGGCACTGCGATCTTTACCGCCTGACTCAGATCGATGAACTGATCGAGCTTGGCCTTGATCATGCGTTTGAAACGGCGATTTGCCTGATTGAATGGCCGGATCGGCTTGGGTCATACGCGCCGCATGATGCCCTCACTTTGACGATGGCGGCGCCGCAATCCATGTCCGAGACCGCCCATCAAATGACCGTATCTGGCACCGAGAAATGGGCCCAGCGCCTTGGGGGTCTGTTTGACTGATCGCACGACCCTCGTGGAACAAACTCTTGCCGTAACTGCGTGGGCAGATTGGCAGCGCACGCCCCTTGCAGGGGATGCCTCTGCGCGTCGCTACCTGCGTCTGTTCAATCCAAAAGACGGGGCGACCGCCATTCTGATGGACGCTCCAACCGGAAATGGCGAAGACACCCGACCCTTTCTTGCTATTGCACAGCACTTGAATGCGATTGGTCTAGCCGCGCCACGTGTCTTTTTCGCCGATACAGAACTTGGCCTTTTGATCCTCGAAGATCTTGGTGATGATCTTTTTGCGCGCTGGCTCGAAACGCAGCCACAAGACGCCGAGATGCTTTATCGTGCTGCCGTTGATGTGCTTGTTGCGATTGGCAACACCGACCCGCCAAGCGGATTGCAACGGCTTGATCCAAAAACGGCCGCACAGATGACCGGCCTTGCGACGCTATGGTATGCGACCAATGCAGCCAAGGACGACCAAGACGCCATAATCACGACCCTCGAAACAGCGTTGCGCCGCTTTGCTGGCGGTCCCTATACATTGGCACTTCGGGACTATCACGCTGAAAACCTTGTTTGGCGTCCCGAAAAATCGGGCACTGATCGGGTTGGCCTTTTGGATTTCCAGGACGCACTTCTGGCCCACCCCGCCTACGATCTCGTCTCCCTATTGCGGGATGCGCGACGTGATATTTCGCCCCAATTACGCACCAATACCCGCGACTATTTTGCTAGACAAACCGGAATGGAACCAACGGCGCTTGATCGGGCCTGCGCCGTTCTGGGCGTGCAGCGAAATCTGCGTATCCTCGGCATCTTTGCCCGCCTCGCACAGCGTGATGGCAAGCGGCGCTATATCGATCTGATCCCGCGCGTCTGGGCCCATTTGATGGATGACTTGGACCACCCCGACCTGAAAGACCTGCGCGAAATCATCCTGCGCGTCTTGCCGGAACCTGATGCTGAAACTTTATTGCGGCTGGGGAAAGCGAATGCCTGATTCTGTCCTTTTCTTCGCGGCTGGCTTGGGCACACGTATGGCCCCCCTCACTGATACCCACCCCAAACCGCTGATTTGTATCGCTGGCAAGCCGCTTTTAGATCACGCGCTTGAGCTTGCGGATGACGGCGCCCGAAAAGTGGTTAACGTACATTATAAGGCCAACATGATCCGCGCCCACATTGGCCAGCGTGACATCGCCATTTCAGATGAAACAACTGCGCTGCTCGAAACTGGGGGTGGATTGCGACATGCGCTACCGCTCTTGGGCGCTGGGCCGGTTTTCACGATGAACACTGATGCGGTCTGGCGCGGTTCAAATCCGTTCGATACGCTCCGCCAAGCTTGGGATCCGGATCGGATGGATGGTCTCTTGCTGTTGATTGACCCAAAGCGAGCCCTTGGGCACCGTGGCAAAGGCGACTTTGAAATCGCGCCAGATGGCAAATTGATCTGGGGGCCGGGCCTTATTTATACGGGCGCGCAAATCGTGCAGCCAGACGGGTTGCACCGCGTGCAAGAAAGCGCGTTTTCAATGCATATTCTGTGGAACCAGATGCTTGCCAATCAGCGCCTTTTTGGGGTGCCTTATGGGGGTGAATGGTGCGATGTCGGTCGTCCTGACTGCATCCCGATCGCCGAAACGATGCTTGGAAAGAAGCCATGATGTTCAAGCCAACCACGACTCCACGCATTTTTGGACTACTTCCCGGCGCGGACTATGGGCGCGACCTTATTGATGGGCTTCTGGGGCTGGCGGGACGGCTTGCACCAGAAGAATTCGCCAAGATCGAAATTTATGTGAACACCCGACGGATGCAGCGCCGCCTATTCTCGCTGTTTGATGATGGCCCTGCCCGTCTGTTGCCCCGTATTCGGCTGATCACCGATCTGGCGCTTGATCCTTTGGCTGCCGATATGCCGCTGCCAGTTGCACCGCTCAGACGGCGGCTTGAATTGTCGGTTCTGCTTTCTGATCTTCTGGATCGCCAGCCTGATCTTGCGCCGCGATCTGCGCTTTTTGATCTCTCTGACAGCCTTGCCGCATTGATGGATGAGATGCAGGGCGAGGGCGTGACGCCCGATGCGATTTCTGGCCTAGATGTCACAGACCAGTCGGGCCATTGGGTCCGCGCGTTAAAATTCGTGCAGATCGTCCAGCGCTATTTCGATGTGTCACAAGAACCGCCCGATCAAGAAGCACGCCAACGTCTTGTGATCGAACGACTGGTTGCGCGCTGGGCCACGAAACCACCGACCCACCCGATTATCGTCGCAGGATCGACCGGATCGCGCGGGGCAACTGCGCTTTTCATGCGCGCCGTGGCGGGCTTGCCGCAAGGTGCGGTCGTTCTGCCCGGTTTTGACTTTGAAATGCCCGACCATGTTTGGGATCGTTTTGAAACTGCGCTGACAGGCGAAGATCATCCTCAATTTCGTTTCGTAAAGCTGTTGCGTGATCTGGATATCAGTCATCGGGACGTTGCCGTTTGGCATGGACAAGCCAAAGGGAACGCGCGCAATGCGCTTGTTTCACTTGCCTTGCGGCCCGCGCCCGTCACAGACCAATGGCAGTCCGAAGGGTCCAAGCTCGTTGATCTTGCAGGCGCAACCAAGGGGCTGACGATTGTCGTTGCCAGCTCGCCCCGCGCCGAGGCCGAGGCAATTGCGCTGCGCCTGCGCCAGGCCGTTTCAGATGGTATTACCGCCGCGCTAATAACGCCTGATCGTATGCTCACGCGCCAAGTAACGGCTGCACTCGAGCGGTGGAATATCACGCCCGATGATAGCGCGGGTCAGCCCTTGCCGCTTAGCCCGCCGGGGCGGTTTCTGCGTCACGTCGCTGATTTGTTTGGCGAACGGCTCACTGGCGAGGCCTTGTTGACCCTCCTCAAACATCCACTCACCCATTCTGGAGAAGCGGGCCGCAGCACGCATTTGTTGCGCACCCGCGAGCTCGAACTGCAATTGCGGCGTTATGGCCCCCCCTATCCAGACGCTGAAAGTCTGCGTTCCTGGGCCGCGCGGCGCGAAAAGGCTGATCCGGATTGTATCGATTGGGTCGAATGGCTGATCGCCGCCTTGGACGGGGTTGAAGCAACGGGTGATCGCGATTTGTCGTCGCATGTTGCAAGCCATCTGCAGCTTGCCAATCTGTTTGCAGCAGGGCCGGACGGTATCGGGAGCGGTGGGCTTTGGGACGAAAGTGCCGGACGCGAGGCCAAGCGCATTTGTGACACCCTCGCGCTGCATGCAGATGCGGGTGGGCAGCTTGGAACGCGGGATTACGCCAAGCTTTTTGGCGCGGTGCTGGATACAGGCGACGTGCGCGACCGCGACAAGGGCCACCCGCAGGTTCTGTTCTGGGGCACGCTTGAGGCGCGGGTTCAAAGCGCCGATCTTGTGATCTTGGGCAGCATGAACGAAGGATCGTGGCCCGAAGCCCCCAAGCCCGATCCATGGCTAAATCGCAAAATGCGTCTCGATGCTGGCTTGCTTCTGCCGGAACGGCGCATCGGCCTTGCTGCGCATGATTTTCAGCAAGCCATCGCTGGCCACGAGGTCTGGATTACCCGCGCGCAACGTTCTGACGCAGCCGAGACCGTGCCATCACGTTGGATCAATCGCCTGACCAACCTGCTGGGCGGCCTCAAGGAAAATGACGGCCCCGCGCTGCTAAAGAAAATGCAAGACCGGGGTGATGCTTGGCTTTCTATGGCAGCGCAGATTAGTGCGCCAAAAGAACCTTCAGCGCCAGCATTGCGCCCTTCGCCACGACCGCCCGTTGCGGCGCGCCCCAAAGGCCTTTCGGTAACGCAGATCAAGACGCTTATCAGGGATCCTTACGCCATCTATGCCCGCCATATCTTGGGTCTGAACAAATTGGACCCTCTTACACCTGAACCGGACGCACCGTTGCGTGGCATCATCGTGCACGAGATTTTGGAACGCTTTGTGCGAGATGGCCCTGCGCCCGATCATCCAGATGCCCGCGCCAAGCTTCTACAAATCGCCACTGAGGCGTTGGACGAATTTTGCCCGTGGCCCGCGTATCGGGTGCTATGGTTTGCACGGCTAGAGCGGGTCATTGATACGTTTCTTAGCGACGACATCGCTCGCCGCGCTCTTGCAACCCCCGAGAAATTCGAGGAGCGGGGCGAGATCAGCCTTACCGGGATCGATTTTGAATTGCGCGGGATCGCGGATCGCATTGACCGCTGCGCAAACGATGATGTCATTCTGTATGACTACAAGACAGGCACCCCTCCAAGCCAGAAAGAACAAGGGCGATTTGATCTACAGCTGCTTCTTCTTGCTGCGATGACGGAACGCGGCGCGTTCAAAGGGCTTGGCAAGGCTCGCACCGAGGCGGCCGTTTATGTCGGACTTGGAAGTGATCCCAAAAACATCGCAGCCCCGCTTGAAGAATACCCCGCCGATAAGGTTTGGGCCGAATTCCACGATCTGATCGGTGAATGGTTGCGGCCCCAGCGCGGATACACCGCACGGCTGGCACATATGAAGCGCGGTGACGGTGGGAATTATGATCACCTTTCCCGCTTTGGCGAGTGGAGCGACGCCGACGACATCGCCCCGGAGGATCTGTCATGACCGCCCCAAACGAAGCCACACAGCGCCAGATCGTAGCCGCCAATCCGCGCAATTCAACCTGGCTGTCGGCCAATGCCGGATCGGGTAAAACGCGGGTCTTAACCGATCGCGTTGCCCGTCTTTTGCTCGACGGGACGGACCCTCAGAATATCCTTTGCCTTACCTATACCAAAGCCGCTGCAAGCGAGATGCAGAACCGGCTTTTTGCACGGCTTGGTGCGTGGGCGATGATGGCCAACGATGACTTGCGAAAGGAATTGCTGGAATTGGGCGTTTTAGGGTCGATTGATGCCGAACGCTTGCGCATCGCGCGTGTGCTTTTTGCAGGCGCAATCGAGACACCTGGCGGGTTGAAGATTCAGACGATCCATTCGTTTTGTGCCGGTCTCCTGCGTCGCTTCCCACTTGAAGCAGGGATCAGCCCGCAATTCACTGAAATGGAAGATCGCGCCGCCGATTTGCTGCGGGCAGAAGTAATCGACGACATGGTGCTTGGTGGTGATGATGAAGTCGTGCGCAATCTTGCCCGACACTTTTCCGGCGAGGGCTTGGGCAAGATCACCGCCGAGATCGCTCGCCACGCAGAAACGTTCCTTGATGGCTTTAACGAGGGCGCATTTGCGGACTTGTTTCTTTTGCCTTCAAACACCACCGCGCGCCAGATCGTGGATAACGTGGTGCAGACTGCTGATTTGCAAATCATTCGTGACCTGATTGCCGTTTGTGCCAAGGGGACGTCAACAGAAGTGAAGGCTGCGGACAAGCTGGTTGACGTTGACGTTGATCATCCGCTCACCCTGCGCGACCTCGCTGTCTTCGAGGGTGTCTTTCTGTTCGGCGCTGGGGCAAAGGCGGCGTTCGGGTCCAAGGCCGGGGCATTTCCGACCAAAGGAACCCGCGAAACACACCCCGAATTGGCGGCGGACCTCGATGATTTCATGGATCGTGTAGCCGAGGCACGGATGCAAAGGTTAGCGTTTATTGCCCTTGAAAAGACGCGCGCGCTTTATGATTTCGCGTCGAAATTCATCCCCCGCCTTGAGGATGCCAAGTTGCGCCGCGGAATGCTGAGTTTCGACGATCAAATCCGCAAGGCGCGCGCGCTGCTTACTGACCCCTTGGTTGCGCAGTGGGTCTTGTTCAGACTTGATGGCGGCATTGACCACATCCTTGTCGACGAAGCCCAAGATACCAGCCCCGATCAATGGGCCGTGATCCGCAACCTCGCGCAAGAGTTCGCAACCGGCGAAGGGGCGCACCCGGATCGCGCGCGCACCATTTTTGTCGTGGGCGACAAAAAGCAATCAATCTATTCGTTTCAAGGCGCCGACCCCGAAGGCTTTGACCGGATGCGCGACCACTTTGCCGCTGAGTTGAGCAAGGTCAGCGTTGATTTGCAGGACCTGTCACTGGAACATTCTTTCAGATCATCGGGTGCCATTCTGACCCTCGTAGATCGCACGTTTACTGGCGAGCGCTCCGAAGGGCTTGAAGCTGACGTCAGCCACCGTGCTTTCAAGGAAAACATGCCCGGAAGGGTCGATCTTTGGGTGGCGATTGAACCGGACGAAAAGGAAGACCCCGATAAGCCTTGGTTCAAGCCCGTCGATTCAAAAGGCAGCCACCATCACACCGTCCAGTTAGCCGAACAAATCGCCAATGAGGTTGATCGGCTGATCAAATACGAGACTATTCCAGCCGAAGTCGATCAAACTGATGCCTATGAAAGCCGCCCCATTACCGCGGGCGACGTCCTGATATTGGTACAAAGACGCAGCGATCTGTTTGGTGAAATCATCACTGCCTGCAAGGCCAAGGGGCTGGATGTTGCGGGCGCTGACCGACTGAAGCTCGCCGCCGAGCTTGCCGTGAAAGACATCTCCGCTCTGCTGCAATTTATTGCATTGCCCGAGGATGATCTTTCACTCGCATCCGCTCTTCGCTCGCCTCTTTTCGGGTTGAGCGAGCAACAGCTTTTCACGCTGGCACAGGGTCGTGCCAAAGGACGATACCTTTGGCAGAACCTGCGCGATTCTACCGAGATGACGGATGCCTATACGATTCTGGACGATCTTCTGCGTAAGGCCGATTTCCTGCGCCCCTATGATCTGATCGGGCGCATTCTGACCCGGCACAATGGGCGCAAACTACTTCTCGCGCGGCTTGGGCCCGAGGTCGAAGACGGGATTGACGCGCTTTTGTCGCAGGCCCTGTCCTATGAACGGGCGTCTGTGCCAAGCCTGACAGGTTTCTTGAACTGGCTTGAAACCGAAGATGTGCAAATCAAACGCCAGATGGACAGTGCAGGTGATCGTATCCGGGTCATGACGGTCCATGGCTCCAAGGGGCTTGAGGCCCCGATCGTGATCTTGCCGGACACGGCCAAAAACACCAAAGCCACCGAAATTCGCAGCGAAATCTACAACGCCAAGCCGCATGTCATGTGGAAGGTAAAGCGGGCCGAGATGCCCGTCCCGATGGCGGACGTTCATGAAGAAATGGTCGCAGCACAAATCCGCGAGCGCCGCCGTTTGCTTTATGTCGCGATGACCCGCGCCGAAAAGTGGCTTATAGTTTGCGCAGCTGGTGAAACCGGCACCGGTGACGACAGTTGGTATAGCACGGTCGAGGACGGCATGCGCCACGCGGGGGCCGTTACACACCCCCTGCCCGGCGGTGAAGGTTTACGTCTAACCCATCTGGACTGGGACACCCTTCCTGCGAAAAAAATTGCGGGCCCGCCTGTCGCAAAACCGACACCACCAGAGTTCGGTCCTGTCGATAAGCCCTCCAGGAACCGCGGCACCATTTCACCTTCCGATCTTGGCGGGGCCAAAGTAATGCCCGACGATTCATCCGCTTTGGACGCCGAAAGTGCCATGCAGCGTGGCACCATTATCCATCTGCTGCTTGAGCATTTGCCAATACACCCCAAGGAAATGCGAATGACGCTAGGGCACGCGCTTGTTGCTGCTCAGCCATTTCCGGTGGATGGGTCCGAGGCTAAAGCTTTGGTCAAAGATGCCTGCGCCCTTATCGACGCACCGCACTTGGCGCATATCTTTAATGATACCGCCTTGGCCGAGGTTGACGTGAGCGCCGCAATCCCGGCGCTGGACGGATGTCGGGTTCACGGCACGATTGACCGCCTTATTGTAGAAGACGACAGCGTGCTGATTGTTGATTTCAAATCAAACCGGCTTGTGCCGGATCAGCCAGACCAGACGCCCATCGGTCTTTTGCGGCAAATGGCTGTCTATCGTGATGCGGTTGCGCAAATTTTTCCGGATCGCCGAATTGATGCCGCAATCCTTTGGACTGCAACCGCAAACCTTGTCCACATTCCTGATCGTTTGCTTGATACCGCCCTTGAAAACGCGAGCGTGGCTTGACGACCCGCCGGTGCCTTCATACATTCCATTTTCGATATGATTTGCGCTCTTTGGGCGCATAACACAGGCCAAGGAGACCCCAATGGCAACCGTAGCAGTTACCGACGACACATTTGATGCCGAAGTCCGCCAGTCCGATATTCCCGTTGTCGTGGATTTCTGGGCGGAGTGGTGCGGCCCCTGCAAACAGATCGGCCCCGCTTTGGAGGAGCTATCCGAAGAGATGGCTGGCAAGGTCAAAGTCGTCAAAGTGAACGTTGACGAAAACCCGAATTCCCCCGCCCAAATGGGTGTGCGCGGCATTCCAGCGCTGTTCCTGTTCAAAGACGGCGAAGTGGTTGCCAACAAGTCAGGCGCGGCCCCCAAGGCAGCGCTGAAAGGCTGGATCGAAGATTCTATCTAGGATCAGCGGAAAATAACTAAGAACGGGCGCTTTCGGGCGCCCTTTTTTGTGGCGACCTTGTGCCCGCAGCCCAGCGCCGCCATATAGTTTTTCAAGCAAAAGGATAACGTCATGGCAAATCAAGAGTTTCCAGGTTGGCACGGTACGACGATCGTCGGTGTGCGCAAAGGTGGCGAAGTTGTCATCGCCGGTGACGGGCAGGTCAGCGTTGGCCAGACCGTTATGAAAGGCACCGCGCGCAAAGTGCGCCGCTTGTCCATTGGTGGCTATGATGTTGTTGCCGGATTTGCAGGGTCGACGGCTGACGCATTCACTTTGCTGGAGCGGCTTGAGAAAAAGCTTGAGGCAACGCCAGGGCAATTGCAGCGGGCCAGCGTTGAATTGGCCAAAGACTGGCGCACCGACAAATACCTCCAGAAACTTGAAGCGATGCTGATCGTCACTGACGGGTCCGACCTGTTGGTGATCACTGGCGCGGGCGATGTGCTGGAACCCGAACACGATGTGACCGCGATTGGATCAGGCGGTAATTTCGCGCTCGCCGCAGGACGCGCCCTGATGGACAGCGATTATGACGCCGAAACGATCGCGCGGCGCGCCATGGCGATTGCCAGCGACATCTGTGTCTATACCAACGGAAACCTCACTGTAGAGAAGATCAGCAAATGACAGACCTGACCCCCCGCGAGATCGTGAGCGAACTTGACCGTTTTATCATCGGCCAGAACGATGCCAAACGCGCTGTTGCTGTGGCTCTGCGGAACCGTTGGCGGCGCAAGCAGTTGGGCGATGATCTGCGTGACGAGGTTTACCCCAAGAATATCCTGATGATCGGGCCCACGGGTGTCGGCAAAACCGAGATTTCCCGCCGCTTGGCAAAACTTGCCCGCGCGCCATTCATCAAGGTCGAAGCCACGAAGTTTACCGAGGTCGGCTATGTCGGTCGTGACGTCGAACAGATCATCCGTGATCTGATGGATGCCGCCATTGTGCAGGTCCGCGAAAATATGCGCGATGACGTGAAATCCAAGGCCGAAGCCGAGGCAGAAGAACGCGTGGTTACCGCCATCGCTGGCATAGACGCACGCAGCGGCACGCGCGATATGTTCCGCAAGAAGCTGCGCACTGGCGAGCTGGATCAGACAATGATCGAGATTGAGCTCGCTGATACGTCCAGTCCGATGCAAGGCTTTGAAATGCCCGGTCAGCCCGGAATGGGACCGGGGATGGATCTTGGGGCGCTCTTTGGCAAAGCCCTTGGCGGGCGCACCACGAAAAAGCGCGTCACCGTTGCCGAAAGCTATGGTTTGCTCATCGCGGACGAGGCCGACAAGCTGCTCGACGATGAATCTGTCATCAAGGCCGCGCTTGAATCGGTCGAGCAGGACGGCATCGTCTTTCTGGATGAAATCGACAAGGTTTGCCGCAATGCAGATGCGCGCGGCGCAGACGTGTCGCGCGAAGGTGTGCAACGTGATCTTTTGCCGCTGATCGAAGGCACGACCGTCAGCACGAAACACGGGCCGATCAAGACCGACCACATCCTGTTCATCGCGTCTGGTGCGTTTCATATCGCAAAACCCTCTGATCTTTTGCCGGAATTGCAGGGGCGCCTGCCGATCCGTGTGACCCTGCGCGCGCTGACCGAAGGCGACTTTGTGCGCATTTTGACCGAGACGGAAAACGCGCTAACCCGCCAGTATAGCGCCCTAATGGCGACCGAAGAGGTCACCGTGACGTTTACCGAAGATGGTATTGCTGCCCTTGCCAAGATCGCTGCCGAAGTAAACGAATCCGTTGAAAACATCGGCGCGCGCCGTCTTTACACTGTGCTTGAGCGGGTTTTCGAGGATTTGTCCTTTGCGGCGCCGGATCGGTCAGGCGACAAGGTCGAGGTCAACGCCGAATTCGTCGAGAAACACCTCGGCGAGCTTTCCCGCTCAACCGACCTTAGTCGCTACGTTTTATAACGTTTGCTGGAAACGCGTGTGGGATTGGCCTAAGACTGGCTGATTCACGCGAGGTTTTCCATGCGTTCGCTTATTATTTCATTGGCTTTGGTTGTCGCCGCCTGCACCCCGCGCGGCGCAATGGTGCTTGTGGATGGGGCTGTGGACAGCGCCGACGTCCTGCCGATCTATTTTGCAACCACCCGAACCGCTGACGAAACCGGCTTTGATGTCTATGGTGGCGGACGCAGCGCTGCTTCGACCTATGGCCGATTTGACGTTTCCGTCCCACAAGATCGGGTTGCGGGCGACATCACATATCCCACAGCCGAACCCGACCTTGCGACCGACTTTGTTGCTACCAATCGCTATGGCTACAGCACCCCCGAAGTATTTCGCAACGAATTGCGGCAGCAACTAAGGACTCGTCCCGATCGAAGCGTGATCATCTATGTTCACGGCTTTAATACCAAATTCGGCGAAGGCATGATGCGGCTTGCTCAGCTATCGCACGATCTCGATTTGCCTGGGATTGGGGTGCATTATTCATGGCCAAGCATCGGAAGCCCGCTTGGTTATAGCTACGATCACGACAGCGTCCTTTTCGCCCGTGACGGGCTACAGGAATTGCTCGAACAGATTGATGCGGCTGGTGCGGACGATGTGATCTTGGTTGGTCATTCTATCGGGTCGTTGTTGGTCATGGAGGCTCTGCGCCAGATCGAAATTCAAACGCCCGGGCGGGCCAGCCGGATCGTGGATGGGGTTATCCTCATTTCACCGGATGTGGACATTGAACTGTTTCGCAAACAGGTCGACAGGATCGGCACTTTGCCAGATCCCTTCGTTATTTTCCATTCGCGCCGTGATCGTATGCTCGCCTTATCTGCGGGGCTCACCGGACAAACCGAACGTCTTGGGAATATCAGGGACGTTGAGCGGGTCGCTGATCTAAACATCACACTCTTCGATGTCTCAGAATTCGGACGGGGAACGCACCATTTTACCGTTGGAAATTCACCCGCGCTCTTGGCGGTTCTTGGGCGGGTTAGCGATGTCGATTTAGCGTTTCAAGCCGGCCTTACGAGCCGCGTAGGGTTGTTTCCGGGTACTGTGTTGACCTTGCGAAATGCGACCCAAATCATTCTTTCACCCTTAACAATTCTGCCATAGCGAAAATCGCTTTCAATTCTGTGCGCACGCAACCAAAGGTGCTGAATGACATGGTTTAGCTTCTTGCGCGAAAATGCGGCCTTCCTTTTGGCCGGTTTCATTTTTGCGTTCACATCATCGTACGGACAGACCTATTTCATCTCGCTTTTCGCTAGCGAGATTAAAGGCGACTTTGGGCTAAGCGATGGGCAATGGGGCGGTATTTACACCATTGGCACGACTGTGTCGGCCATCGCGATGGTCTGGGCGGGCGCGTTAACAGACAGGTTCCGCGCGCGGTCTCTTGCTGTGTGGGTCATGATCGGTTTGGCATTGGCCTGTCTGGCAATGGCCATGGTTCCGAACGCGGTCGTTTTGATCGGTGTAATCTTTGCCCTGCGGGTCTTTGGCCAAGGAATGATGTCGCAGCTTTCAGCCGTTTCGATGGCCCGTTGGTTTGAGGCAACACGCGGACGCGCCTTATCGATCGCATCAATGGGGTTTTCGGTCGCCCAGGCAATCTTGCCCGTAATATTCGTAGCCCTTCTTGCGGTGGTGGCGTGGCGCAGCCTTTGGGTCTTGGCAGCCGTTCTTGTGGTTCTGACAATTCCGCTCCAACTGCGTCTTTTGCGCCTTGAGCGCATGCCATCAAGCATGGCTGCGGCTAATCAATCCACTGGTATGAATGGCATGCATTGGACTCGCGCGCAGGTTTTGCGCAGTCCACTTTTCTGGCTCATGGTGCCTGTGTTGCTTGGCCCGCCCGCTTGGGGCACCGCGCTGTTTTTTCAGCAGGTTCATCTGACCGAAGTAAAGGGATGGGAGCTTGTCAGCTACGTCGCCCTAATGCCACTATTCACGATCACAGCAATTGTCGCAACTTTCGCGTCTGGTAGCGTAATTGATCGTGTGGGTGTTCAGCGGCTAATCCCGTTTTATATGCTTCCGTTCGCGCTGTCGTTTCTGATTTTGGCCTACGCACAGACCATCGGCCAAGCGGCGATCGGACTTGTCGTGTTCGGGCTTGGGCAGGGCATGCAATCGACCGTTCCCGCGTCATTCTGGGCTGCGTTTTTTGGTACGCGGCACCTTGGATCAATCAAAGCAACAGCGGCGGCCGTCATGGTGTTTGGGTCAGCTATTGGACCAGGTGTAACTGGTGCGCTCATCGACTTCGGCATCACATTTCCCGAACAGATGATCAGCATCGCTGTCTACTTTGTTTTTGCGGGTCTTTGCGCAACCGTCGGGATTTTCCGCTTTCAAAGCGCCTTAGTGGCTGCGGCGTAAATAGACATAGAGCGCCCCGTGTCCACCATGTTTCAGGTGAGCCTCGCTGATCTGCAAAACAGCGCCCGAAAGCGGTGCCAG
>FLOH01001265.1_pt1 | contig 40527 bp, 39 predicted proteins | sample 756751 | NCBI WGS metagenome assembly FLOH01 (sample SAMEA4026879, study PRJEB14308) | marine metagenome | biome: coastal water; material: water | depth 74 m
GATTCAACCCATTCTCATCCCCTTCTGCCCATTCTTGATCAAATACCCCATCAGCCGGGACGCACCTTTTTACATCAAGTCGAATCCGACCAGTGGAAAGAATTGGGCGTGAGGAAGCAGGACCGACTCTTGATCGAGTTTCGGCCTTTGAAAGAAGGAGACCTCGCCCTCATTCTCCACCACGGCCAAGCGATCCTCACCCGCTACCACCACCTTCCTCAGACCACCTTCACTCCCCCATCGCCCTTGCAACCGATCCGGAAGGATGACGCCGTCCTCCAAGGAGTCGTTACTTGCCTAGTCCGCACGATGTGAACGATTCACCTCGCGCCATTCTTCATATCGATGCCGACGCGTTTTACGCCTCGGTCGAACAAGCGGCCGATTCTCGCCTGCGCGGAAAAGCCATTGCCGTTGGCGGAACCTCGCGGGGAATTATCGCCTCCGCCAGCTACCCCGCCCGCGCCAGAGGAGTTCGCACCCCCATGCCTACATCCCAAGCGCTTCGCCTCTGCCCAGACTTAATCATCCTTCCAGGCGATTTTGAAAAGTATGAGCGCTTTTCCCAACTTCTGTTCGCTTACGCCTTTGACCTGACCCCGGAAGTTGAGATCTGCTCGATTGACGAAGGCTATCTCGACCTGACCCATCAGCCTCAGCCCCCGAGGGACTCCATGAGGTGGCTCTCTCAACAAGTTGAATCTGAACTCAAGATCACCATTTCCCAGGGCCTAGCTACAAATAAGTTCTGCTCTGCGGTGGCTTCCAAACTGAAAAAGCCGGCGAACCAAATCGAGGTTCCCGCGGGCGAGGAACGAGCATTTCTTAGTCCACTGCCAGTGCGCTGGCTACCCGGGGTGGGGAGCAAAACGGAGCCTCGCTATCTTCAAGCCGGGCTTCACCACATTCACCAAGTCGCAGACTTGCCATTGTCCGAATTGGAAAAGATTGCTGGTTCCTCCGCTCCCTCGCTCCAAGATTTTGCCCAGGGAATCGATCCTCGCCCCGTCATCCCTACTTCACCCGACCCGAAATCATTTGGTGAACAGGAGACCTTTGCGACCGATCAGATCGACGAGACCTATTGCCTCGCTGTTATGCGGGCCATGGTCGATCGTTTGTGCCGAAAGTTGCGTGCGACCGGATTGGCTGCTCGTACTCTCACCGTCCGTGTTCGGTACCGCGACATGGAGGATGGAATGAGGGCCGACTCTTTACCGGAACCAACCCCTCTCGAAAGTGAGTTCTACCCTTTTCTCCAAACCCTACTTCGACGCTGCTGGACCCGTTCCGCCCCCCTTCGCTTGGTCGGTGTTCGTCTCTCCAATTTTCACACTGTCCTGCCGCAACCCGAGTTAGCTCTGACTGGTCTTCCCCAAAAGAGTGCGACGGAGATGCTTCAGCTGGCCGATGCCACCGATCAGGTTCGTAGTCGATTTGGAAATCAGGCCATCCTTCGTGGCCACGATTTGTGGCTGCAGAGAAAACGATCAGCTGGAGAGAGCGAGGGAGATTTTCATTCCCAACCAAGCAAGAAGTAGGCCACCCGCCACACTCGCCAACAGATAAACCCACGCCGACCAATCCTCACCTCGTCGAAAGAGAAGAAGGGTCTCGATGCTGAACGCTGAAAATGTCGTGAATCCTCCGAGAAGTCCCGTGATGATGAAGTAACGCAGGTGGAGGCCAAAGAGTGCGCGATCAGGAATCCAGCCAAAGATGAGTCCAATGACAAAACAGCCCACTAGGTTCACGCTGAGGGTCGCCCAAGGTAATTTCAGATTTGGATAGTGGTGCAGAGTCCAAGCCGCTACCCCAAACCGCGCCAGGGACCCCAGTCCACCGCCAATGGCCGCGGCCACGGCATGTCCGATCAGATTTGAGGTCATTTACGCAAGAGTCCGCGGGCAAAAAATACCCCCGAGAGCCAACTTCCCAATACCAGGATCACCGCCAGAATGAGACGGACTGCGTAAGGGGCGACCGCTTGGGAAAAAGTCATCGATTCATCTCGGTCTCCCATAACTTGAAAAAGTGTCACGCAAAAAAAGATTGTGCCACCCAGCGCAATTCCCATCTCGAGTAATCCCCGCAAGCGATTCCCGATTCGAAAAGTTCCCAACCCGGGCAGAACGCTGGCATTCAATCCCATGCAGTTACGCACCGCCTCCAATTCAGAGAGAATGGGGGGCTCGGAAGATCTGCTCATACGCCACCATGGTCGCAATCAAGGTCAGTGGAATCGTGACAAAGAGTCCAACCCCAAGACAAAGAAGGCCAAGAATATTGATTCCACCCAGAAAGAGAAGAAGCCCCAAATAAGCCCAAAAATTATTTCGCACCCCTTTCCAACTGAGAGACATTGCCCTCCAAAAATCGGTCGAGCTACAGGCTGCGATTGGCACCGCGAACGACCAGCAAATCAGCAAATACATCATCGCGAAAAATCCGGCCAGCAGTGGCAGTCCCATGCCCCACAGAAGTTTGGGGTGGGCCGCAATTTCTTCCATGACAACTCCCGATGCGCCGAACAACGCCGCGGCAGGAATCAAAGCCAAAAGCAACGGTGCAAAGGCCAAAAGACTTGAAACGGTCGTGGCCAAAAAACAGGGCAGAAACCGCTGCTTTACAATATCGGTGACGTCCACAATGCCACGGGTATGGCCGTGCAAAATTTGAAGGCAAAAGTGGTAGACACCACCCAAAATTGGTCCATTCAACAAAAATGCCAAAAGGGCGCCCGCCAAAGGAATGCTGTTCAGCAAAAATTGGGCAAGAAATACGAGGACAATGATCCCCGTAATCCTCCAGGGGTCTTGGCGATACGCCCCCCAAGCTGCACTCAAGCAATCCTTGATCCGAACCGTGCCCGTGGCTGCCGGAACGCCCGAGGATGGGACGGATGAGATTTTAGGGGGAGTCGTTGTTTGTGCCGGGTAAAATTCAGATAGGGTTCCTAACTCCTCCCAATTTTGAGCACCCTCCCTTTTGACCTTGGTGCTCTGATCAGCGCGGCCCTCCCGAATCCAGCGGTGTATTTCATCCGAAGAAACGGGGCCATACGTCTTACCATCACCACCCACAATGGAATACATTCCCCATCATTGAAACGTTTTGGCTCACCCACAAGTTCCTTTTTCTTATCCACATCTTAATCTCAACAAGGATACGAGTTTCGTTGGCCTAGTCTGGGTGCGGCTTCATATAGGAAGAATGCGTAGTTCGCTTGTTTTGCCATTTCTTCTTGGTCTTTTGCCTCTGATCGCCCACACCGCGCCGCCCATGGAAACCCCATCGCAGCCTTTCGATTTCGATACCCACCGCCGGAATCCAATCGAGGCAAGACGCAAAGCCTCGTACGCGGCCGAGGGGCGGGATCTGCAAGACAATCTCTTGGCGGGTCCCAAAGGAGGCAAATCTGATATATCCAAACAAGCGGCTGGACTCTTTCCCGAGATGGAAAGTATCCCCCTGAAGCAGGAGCCCGCGCCCCTCCCGACGCCACGAGAGCTGACCGATCGCGTGACCGCCCAGCGATCAGGAGAGGATACGAAAGGTCGCATCGATCTATTAGCACGGGGCAAAGTTGCCAAAGAGATGAATCTTTCCGCCATGTCGGAGAGCGAATACGAGCTGTACGCCACCCAAAAACAGTGCGCGATGGAGGAGGCTCCCCAACGAACCAACCTCCTGAACCCTATGCCTACAGTGACTAATGTAAAAACGGATGGACCCGCCCACGCCTACTCCGTTACCCAGGCAGGCATCGGCGCTCGGGCTAAGACCGGCTCAAACCAGAATCCATTCGAAGATGTGATTAAGCTGCTGCGACTCGACCAGCCGGTGACCCATGGGGAGGATCCACTCCCCACAACAAAAGCCAAGGTCGTGCAAGCTGAAATCCCTTCCACATCCGGGACAAGTCAGGCGAGCCCCTCTGCTGGGGCCTACTGAACCATCTCGCCAAGTTGCCCTGATCCTGTCCAGCCCCGAAAAAGCGGGTTGGCTCTTTCCGAAGCTTTCTCGTATTATCTCACAACCTGGTGCGGTGGCAGAGCGGTCGAATGCGGCGGTTTGCTAAGCGGATTTTCCCTAGGAGAAATTGTGTTGCAGACAGACTTGGCAACAATTTACACTATTTGGAGTGAGTCCTGCATCCTATTACCACAAAAAATCAAATAATTGGCCGAAAATCTCAAACGTAAAAGTTAGAGGACAAAAATTCTGGATGGTCGATGCCAGACAATCAATCAAAGGCAAATCAATCGGGCGCCGCTTCTTCTTTGAAACTCAAGTCCTCGCCCTCAAACATGCCGACGATCTCAGAAAAGAACGTGCCCTCTCAGGCGTTGCCGTGCATGGCGCTATTCCCGGAGTCATGACCGAGGCCGAACGAATCGACTGCTTAGAGGCTCTTAACCTCCTGCGCCCTTTGCGCTGTTCCCTATTTGAGGCCGCTCAACTCGCCAAGGCTCACCTAGAACGTCGCCGCGTTTATCACTCCACCCCCACCATCGAAAAGGCGTGGTCGGACTACATCGAACAAAAGACTCAGGAATTCCAGCGGGGCGAGTTTCGTAAAAAATCCCTGACTAGCGTCTCCTCAACCGGCCGCCGCCTTATCATCCCCGCATGGAAAGGCCGACGCCTAGAAAGTATCAACACCCCTGACGTTCAAAAATGGATCAACTCCATCCCCGGATCTGCCCACACCCGACGCGATGCCAAAACAGTTTTTGGTCAGCTTATGAACTTTTCCCGTGCCCAAGGATGGATCGCCGCCAACCCAGCCGAACCCGTCACAGTAAAAGTACCAGTCTCTGAACCCTCAGCTCTAACCCCACAGCAAACAGCACGCCTCCTCACTGCATGCAAAAAGCATGAACACGCTTCTCTCCTCCTTCCCTACTTGGCTGTTTCCATGCTCGCAGGACTTCGCCCAGGTGAAGCGGAGCAGTTGGACTGGAAGGACGTGAACCTTTCCACCGCTCAACTTAAAGTCCTACCCAAAACCTCCAAGGGCGCTCGCAGCCGCTATGTGAAAATTATTCCAGAGGCGCTCTCCCTACTCTCCCCTTACCAACGCAAAGGCGGCCTACTCATCGGCGATCACTCCGTCAGCTCATGGACGAAAATTTGGCAGGAGGCACGAGCTAAGGCTGGATTCCGTTTTGTCGGTCGCGATCTTAACCTCAAAGGCGAGGAGTGGCCGGACGACGTACTGCGCCATACATTTGCAACCTACTGGCTCACCCGACACACCGACCGCAATCGGCTGGCCGACCAGATGGGGAATTCCGTTGCCGTGATCAATCGTCACTATCGCCGCGCTGTTCCCAAGGCCGAGGGCGAGGCGTTTTGGGCGATCTTTAAGACTGCTTAGAGTCGATTGAACTTCTTTCGGGCAAAGTCGCGGATCTTTGCCAGCTCATTGCGAGTTTCTACGTGATCGATCATCGCCAGTATCCGACTAAGCCGCCAAAGATTTTCCCGCCTCTTTCCATACGTTCCTGCCTTAATCATCTCAGGAGTTTTGTCGTCCAGTTTTCTTCGCTTCTTGTAGTGCGTCTCGAACCTTCGCCCCGGGCGCGGTACTGCATCCACCAGCGCTTTGATGCATTCAAGTCTCACCCCCGAAACCATACCATTTGAGTCTCTTGTGAAAGGCACTGCCCCTGCTGGCGTAATTACTCCACCAGCTTTTAGATACCGATAAACCGATTTTCTGCTCATCCCCACAAACCGGGCGGCATCGATAGGCTTAAGTGGCATGCCCTGCTCTTGGATTGCTGTCTTATATAGGCTTTTAAGCATCTTGCTCATGTGTGACTAATTATATTGGACTAATAGGCGACTATTTTGACACTGCAAGTCCTTGTATGACTTCAAATACCATACATGACCAACCAATGACTGCCGCCCCGGTCGCCTATCTAACCTTAGATCAGGTCGCCAGCTCCTATTCAGTCTCAACCCGTTCCCTGCTTCGAGCCGAACTAAAGGGACACCTGAGAATCTCAAGGCCTTTTGGTACTGGAAGTAAAAAACTGTACGTCTCAACGTTCGACCTCGATCTGTTCTTTCGCAAGGGATTGCGAGTGCCGAGGAATAGCGAACGAGGCGCCCTACTGACTAAAGCAAGAAAAAGAAAACATCATGCAAACAGCATGAAAAACCCCACCTAACCCCAAAAAGGAAACGGCGCAGGGTGGATCCTACGCCGATTCAACCAACTTGAACTCTACCAGCAAAACCCAAGTCAACTTGTCCCCTGCCCGTTTCCGGCGGTCAGCGGTGGATGAGGCCGTGAGCAAAGGGATTCGATGAAAGCTGGACTAGTCCCACAGTTGGACGCCGATCCCGCCAACCTAACCGCCGACCAGTTGCCTGACCTGCTGAATGAGTGTGACCGCATGGAGGAATCGATCCAACGCATCCGGGAGCGTGCAAAACAGCTGATCCTATCTGGGGAAACCGTCTTAGGCTGGCGGGTTAGTGATGTTAAGCGGCAAGAAATAATCGACCAAGAGGCCGCATTCAACCGCATCTGGACGGATTACGGCCAGGACGTAGCGGTGCGGAGCATTAAATTGTCGTTGCCCATGGCGGCGGCCGCGGTCGCAGGATCCGCTGAAATCAGCCAAGGACAGGCCAAGGCGCGACTATCCCGGACGCTAAGTGCCCTAATCGTCGAAGCCGTATCTACCCGCCTATGGAGGCAGCGTGAGTGACCGAAAAAGGCGCTATTCGTCGGCTGATTGGCTAGCCCTTCAGGAAATCGCAAAGGATTACCCGCCTAAGATGGGCGGCAACTGTAGGTCGGTTTGGCTGGCCATGGAAACGTTGGCATGGGAACAGCGCAAAACGCACCACGGCCGCGCCTTTGTGACGTCGCAGGGGAACTTGGCACGAATTGCGTGTATAGGCGTAACCACGCTGAAAACCGTTTGCGCTTTTTTGGAAGAGATCGGATTAGTAACCATTACCCGCCGAAAAACCAGCGCCTGCCGAAGAGACTTTAATCATATCGCACTCCGCTACCCTAAAACCAAAGCCGATGAACGGCTATGGAACCATAGCCGAGTTGGTGATGAGGTAACTGAGCTAGTTCTACATAGTAAAGGCGGGGCGGGATTGCCCCCGGCTAACGCCTTTCCGCGCTCGCTTACGCTCGCGCTTCAGGGCAATTCCGCCCCGCTTTATGAGGATAAGCCGGAGGCGGTGACACGTCTGGCGACTAAACTAAAGAGGCTTGCAGGCGTTAATCGCAATACACCAAACGACTTCAAGGCGGAGAACCCTGAGCAGCTCAGGGCGTTGAGGGATTCATTAGATCGTGAGGGCAGGCGTTGCATGTTTAAGGCTTTACTGGAAATGGAAAAGATAAACGAGAACATGGCCGGGGCGGTCATATATGCCTTTAGAAAAGATGGCGAAGATGACGAAATCTTTATGCAGGCTTGGTATTTAACTTACTGCCTAATGAAAGAGGACAGGAAGTTTTTAGACGGTGCATGGCGTGACGTGTATGCCGAGAACAAACAAGAGGTATTAGAATGGATGGATGCGCTGGACGCTGAAATAGGCAAGCGGTGGCGCGAACACCGGGATGGCCTTTTGATGGCTTATCCATTGCCGACCGTTGTATGAGTTGATGTATGTTAATTTGAGATTTACATAACATACAGAGACAGCGGGACAGCTCAGGCCTGCACACCTTATCTCTTGCCTACCCCATTGGGGCTATATGAAGGCGGCTAATAGTTTAACGTGGTTATTGAGAATTAGCTTAGGAGGTGCTTAATTAGCTAAATGCGAAGCCTTCTTCTCTTCGTAATGCTCGGGATGACTTCTGTCAAAGCAGAAACTATTTATACCTTTTGGAATTCGGATCCAGCAGACTATGCTCAACTTTACGCTATGGGGTGGGGGCGTAACTATCGAATCGCGCAAGTATTCACCGCACCTTCAACGGATACAATTTTAAACTCCTTTGCGTTCCAGGCTTGGGGAAACGATACCGCGCAATTTACCGCTACTTTGTGGAAATGGAATGTCATTGCAGACCAACCACAAAACCAAGTAAATGCCAGCAATTGGGAATGGTGGGGGGTCTTAAACCATGGGCAGCTCGGCCATTTCCAGAAATTTACCTTCTCTGGTTTCGAATACCAACTAAATGCTGGAGAAAGCTACGCATTAGTTTTTCAGGGCTACGGGGTGCTTAATTGGATATCGTGGCTTAATCCATCAATGAGTGCTATAGGACATGTGGCTGCATCTGTAGACCCTGATCTCTACCCGTTTTCGGATTATGGTGATATGCAATCATTAACACAGCTTACGTTTATCCCCGAACCCTCCTCGCTCTCCCTCTTGGCTCTTGGTGGGGTGGTGGTGGCTCTGCGGAGACGGAAGCGGATTTAGTTTAGTATTTAGCGGCACAGCTCCGGCAGGTGATCCCGGTAGGGATTGAGGGGAAATCTATTACGTAAGTATGTGGTATCGAGGTGGTTGCAACCACCGCCTCTTTTTTGAATGTCACGATCGTTTCTAGTTTTTGACATTTTGACCGGGAATATGCCCGCAAAAGGAGATCGCCGGATCGTCGCAGTCGCCAAGGCCGCCGGGGTGAGCGAGCGAACCGCCCGGCGCTGGCGAGATGCTGGCGGCGCCAAGTGGGAACAGCACTTGCCCACGCCGGATCCGCATAAGCCATCGCACCCGGCCGCAGCCGCCGAGTCGCCCGGGGATGAAGTTGGGCGCTTGCAAAAGCTGGCCGAGCAGCTGGCCGCCCGGATCGATCTGGACGATCACGAAACCCGCTCCGACCTAGTGACCGACTATACCCGGGTGTGTGAGGCGCTTAGAAAAATGCGAGGTGATCAACCCGATATGCTGGAAGCGGAAGGCAAAATGGTGCCAATTGATGAGGCCGACAAGATTCTGGCGACAAGGGACGCGGCGCTGATTCCATTACTGCGGGGGATGAGCCGCCGCCTTGCTCCGGTGTGCGTAGGCCGGACGGCCGCGGAGATTCAGGGAGAGATCGAGGCCGAGGTGGGACAAATCATGCGGCAGGTGCAGGCGGCGATTTGACCAAAGTGTGACCAGTTGACATTCCGGCAGGGGCATGAAATCAAAATGCTTCGAGTGGTATAACCCAACCACACTCACCCGCCGACTCCGGGGACTTGTGCCACGTACAACGTTGATCAGATGGCTCGCCGAGGGAAAACTGAAAAGCCACGGCCAACGCGGGAGCAGCTTTGCCTTTGATCCCGACGACTTGGCAGCACTAGAGATTCAGGAAACAGCCCGGCGCGTCGCACTTGCCGCCGAGGCACTACCACCGCCCGAACCCGGATCGATGAGTGACGAGCGCTTGGCCGAGACTTACGCCAACGCCGACAGCGAGCGTCAAAGTTTGCTCTGGTTGGAAATATCCAGGCGCCGCAGCACCAGCGGCCAAGTGATGACCAAGGCAATCGCCGACGCCTTGGCACGCCGGGGCGAGCGGATGCAGCCGCTGCTCGACAAGTTTGCCGGCGTCTATTGGAACCAGCAGAAAAAACAAACCGAACCCACGAAAGGAAAAAGAAAATGATCGCAACACTACCCGACCCCGAAATCCATAAACACGTCGAACCCCAAGGCTCCCCATTCAGATTTGTCTGGGAGATACTTTTCAAGAATCGAAAAAAGTTAAAACTTACGCAGGAAGATCGCGATGAGCTGGAGGCTGCCGACGCCCAGGCCGAACCATGGCGCAAGATTGCGGATTTTCTAAACAGCGCACGCGGCAATCCGGAAGCGCTATTAGCCGCGGCCGTGGATCAAACACTCGCCACCCCCACAGTCGAAAACGCCGAGCGGATCTTAGCGTGCCGATGGGTGCCACCATATTCCGCGATGCAGATCGGCGGCGTGATTGACGCTTTCGAGGGCAGGGCCGCCGAGATTGCGCTGGCCGTGGTCGCTCCCATCGTTCGTCGCCATCTTTTGCGGATCGGGGCGGCGTTGGATTCGGAGCTGGGCCAGCAGATCGCCGCCGATGAAAAAGCGCTAGGCCGCTTGGACGGAGCCGCCACCGGGGGCGAGAGTCCGGCCGTCAAAGTTTTGCGGGAACGTGCCGAGGAGATTCGCAGGCAGCTAGCGGGATCTGATTCCCACTTGTGCGACTGGCGAACGATCCTAGCGCCCTACCTGCCCTAATAATTTCACGCCGACAGCGTGAATACTGAAATCCTCACATGCTTAGTTCATTCAGACGTTGCTCCCGGCGTCTCAAAATAATCGGGAGCGCTTTTTTTGTATGATTGTGACCCACCACCCTGACGTAAGGATGGAGCGCTTGACCAGCGACGGCGGCGCCGGGGTCAATCGTATTATCTCACATATCGACGGCGATGACCTGCGGCCGGACGACCGCGAGACGGCCGCCCATGCGCTCGGCGAGTTTTTGCGGCGCCTTATCGTGCCGGGCGACGTGGGCGCGACGGCGCGAAAGTTTGTCGTATTTGCCCAGATTTTTTCACCGGAGCTGCTGGGGGTGAGTCTTAGCAAGATTGGCAAAAGAATGGGCGTGACCAGATCCGCGCTCAGTAAAGTTTCCCTAGAATTGCGCGAGCAGTTTCGGCTCCCATGCCGCGGCAGTAAATCGCCCCACACTCGCAAAGCGTACCGGGCCGCACAACTTCGAGCCGTTGCCCGGGGCACCCATGCGAGCATGAAGCGGCGGGATCGTAGGCCGAGGAAAAAGCGATGACCGCAACCAAGCGCCGCGGGATGCTTGAGCTGGACCGGGTGCGATCGCTGGCCCGCCGCACAGGATCCATGCTGATCGATTGTGGTGACGATAGGTGGGCGTTGGAGGAGCTGGGATCGCCCGGAGCTGGCCGCTGGCCGCGGAGTGGATCAGAGAGCTGGGCGAATGTTATCCGGGTGTTACAGCGTCGATTTGAGAACGATTGGGAAGTGGATTAGGGGCAGGTGAGATGAGGCAATAATTGCCTCACAAAGCTTACATACAAGGGTTACATACAAAGTTAGAGCGACTGCCATGCAAGCAGTCGCTCCACGAAAAAAATAAATGATGCCGGTCAGTATTTTAGAAATTCAATTTTACAAAATTTGAAAAAAGGGCTGTATGTAAGAAATGTATGTAAGGTACCCCCGAAAATGGGAGCATTTGAGACAACCAAAAAGTCGATAAGATAGTGACTTAGAGAAAGCTAAGATTTTTTTTCTCTTGCTTTATAAAGGTGTAAAGCAGCCGCTCTACCCCTGAGCTAAGCGCGCGAAAAATCATCCTGTATAGTACTAGAATTCTTCATGGATAACAAACCACCTGCCAAACAAGATGGTCCCCGTGCGAAAAGCACACGACGGCGGTAGTGTAGTACTGATCTCGCTCGGCGACCTCAATTAACAAGTGGTTATAGATCCAGTCGAACCCTTGTTGGTGGTTGGGCGTTCGGCCGAAGAAGTTGATCACACTCATTTTGTTTTGGCCGACGAGAAGTTCATGAAGTTGCTGGGGGGTGTAAGGGGAGGCTCCACCTTGGAAGCCAATATCTTGAGAAAACAGTCGCTCCGGAAAAAGTGTGGTTATGACTCCCAAAAGCAAAAAGAGAGCTGCGCGAGTTATCATCGACCCATTATCGAAGGTTCTGGATAAAGCGCCAGCCCTGCCTTGACCGCGGTTGGATAAATCCTATGGCTAGTTGAGTGACGTTTCTCTCTCGATTTGTCGTGCTCTCGGCTTTGCTTTGGTCTGCAGGTAGTGTGGGGGGGGAAGAGCAGGACCCGGAAAATCGGTTGTTCGCCAAGGGACCTGCGCCAGCCAAGGGAGAAAATGGAAAGTGGGGCTTTCGGGCGCCAGACGGCAGTTGGGCAGTCGAGGCGAAGTATCTTGAGGTAAAGCCATTTCAGGCCGATTTAGCGGCGGTTCGGGAAAAGGAGACCTGGGGCTATATTGATGCCACGGGGAATTGGAAAATTCCCGCGCGTTTCTCGTGGGCGGGAGAGTTTTCGGAAAATCTTGCGCCGGCTTCGGAGGGGGATCGGTTGACGGGTAAGTTTGGGTATATCGATCGCCAAGGCCGATGGGCCATTGAACCGGAGTATGATTGGGCCCGTCCTTTTCAAGGGGGATACGGGGCGGTCAAAGATGGATCGAAATGGGGGTTTGTGGACGGCAAGGGCAAGTTGGTCGTGGAGGCGGATTTTGATCAAGTGGGAAGTTTTTCCGAGGGTTTGGCTCCCGTACAAAAAAGCGGACCTCCTGGGGACAAAAAAACTTGGATTTATATCTCGCCCGACGGGAAAAGTCCGTTTGAAACCGAGTTTGCTTGGGCGGGGGAGTTCTCCGAGGGACTGGCCCGAGTTCAACTTGAGGATCGAATTCTGGGAAAATTTGGTTACATCAACATCAAGGGCGACCTAGCAATTCCTCCCGAATTTGATGAGGCGACCAACTTTCAAAATGGTCAGGCGACTGTGCGGGTTGGAAATCAGACTCGGTCGATCGACACCAAAGGGAAAGCGCGGGAGTAGTTCAAATTTTTTGGAGAACTCTTGTCATCACCCCCAAGACGAGATAGATCGTGTCATGGTTTTAACCGCAATGACGCTCGGGGCTGTCGGTACGGTGGCCGTTGTCGCCCAACTGCTGAAACATCGTAAAAATATCCCTCATTTTCCTTTGTGGGTTGGGTTTGGTTTAACCATCCTTATTCCCTCTGTTCTGATCGTATTTGTTATTGAGCTGATGGCTCTTTTTGCATGGAACCCATTGATTTGGATGGAGTAAGAACTGTTTTTTAGCTGTTCCTCGGGGTCGGTTCGGGGATTGTCAGGCCTCAGTGAGGGTTGTATGTTTTATATGGAATCAGGGCAGTCGCCCTCAGCTTGTCTGGGGGAGGAAAGTCCGGACACCACAGGATAATCCGCCCTGGGAAAGCTGGGGGCAGTCTCAACGCAAGTTGGGATTGACGGAAAGTGTCACAGAAAAAATACCGCTTAGCGCAAGCTAGGTAAGGGTGAAAAGGCGGGGTAAGAGCCCACCGCTCTTGGGGTGACCCAAGAGAATGACAAACCACGGATGGTGCAAGGCCGAGCAGGGAGATGGGTGATCCGCCCGTTGCGCGCAAGTGCGACACTCCCGGGTTGGAGCCGCATCGGAACGGTGGCAACACCGGTCCGAAATTCACCCTCGGGTGGATTAGAGAAATGGCTGCCAGTTCATTGGGGAAACTCGATGAACCACAGAATCCGGCTTACGGGTTCCACAGGAACGAGGGCCGGGTGGCGTAAAGGCCACTCGGCCTTCGCCTTTTCCGGCTACTCGGTCTGCTGGTAGGCCGCTTCGACCCTTTCGGCAATATCGCGAAATTGACTATCCACTTCGTAGATTTTCTTAAACTCATCCAATGCTTCCGCCTTTTTGCCCATCTCTTCCAAAATTACGCCCAAGGAGTAGATGGCATCCTTTTTTACAATATCCATCGCCACGATTTCAGAAGCGGCCAGCGCATACTGTTTTGCGGCCAAATCCAACATTTTGCGCCGCTGGTAGGAGAGGCCAAGGAGGTTCAAAGATTTATGTCGAACCGACGGTTGGCGAAGTGCTTGCTGTAGTTCGGGAACCGCTTCTTTGTAAAAACCATTATCGATCAGCGCTTCGCCCAAATCAAAACGGTACTGAAGGTCGTTTGGGTAGCGTTTTACGCGCTCTCTCGCACCCTCAAGGATGACCGACTTCTTACGGGCAAGAATCTGTTCACAGACCGAGTCGTCCGATCCGGCGGCTTTGGCTTGGTCGTATTCTAAGTCAAGTTGGGCGCACTGCAGGCGAAAGACAGATTTTTCCAGAACAGGATCGGTTTTCTGCGTCATCTCGTGCGCGAACTGAAACCATTGTAGAGCATGATCCAGCGAACCCTGCGTCTCACAAAGTTCCGCAATCTGCCTTGCGAGGGTCACGTTCTGGGGCTCCTGTTCAAATTGGGCGTGAAGCCGGGCCAACTGCTCGGCGATCGCGTCAGCCGATTTCACCACTTTTGAGGCGGATTCGAGTGCCGCGCTCTCGTCCTTATTTTTTAGCGAGTCGCGAAAGTCTTCCGACTTTTCCCAGCCGCCACTTTGGGTTGCGACCAAGGCGCTGGCGTCCTTCATTCCTTTGAGGGCGGCCCCGTCGGTGGGAGCGATATCCATGATGGCTTGGTAGACATCCCTTGCTTTGGCCATCTGTTTGCAGGCGATGAGCGCTTTGGCCAGGCCGTGGAGGTTTTGCGTGTCCTGTGGCTTCGCGACACGGAGCGTTTCGAAGGCAAACACGGCGGTTCCGGGAAGGTCATTCTCCAGCGCGATTTCACCCAAGGCGGAGTTGGCCTGGGGGCTAAAAGGGTCAAGGGTGAGGGCCTCTTCGAGTTTGGCTAAACCTGTGCCTAATGATTTTCCCACGGCTGACTTTGCCTGAATGACCGCGGGGGCGATGCGGACTGCGGCCATGTTTTTATCCATCTTGGAGGCGGATTTGGCCTTCGCGATCTGGCTGGCACGAAGAATTTTACGCCCTTCCAAAAGACCCGGATGCGCTTCTAGGACAGGGGGCATCAGCATGACGACGTAATCGTGGTTCTGGCGGGCCATGGCGTCCTTGGCTTTGCGAAAGGTATCCAAGTGGGATCCAGTCAGCTGGGCGGAGGTAATTTCAGCCATCATATAGACAATACCCCAAAAGGACATTTCCCCCAAAGGAAAAGTCGTATGGTTTTCCTTGCCCTTTCCTTTGCGCTAGGCCAACTCGCTTGGGATGCAAAACCCTTATCTTTATCTCGGTCTGGCGTTTTTCCTGGGTTCACTTCCTTTTGGTCACTGGCTGGCTTTGACCCGCGGGGTTGACTTGCGCAAGCAGGGAAGTGGCAACACCGGGGCAACGAACGTCGGTCGTGTACTGGGCAAAAAATGGGGGTATCTGGTCTTTGCTTTGGACTTAGGTAAGGGGTGGTTGGCGGTGGCCATGGCCCAATTCGCGGGAGAATTATCGGACCGCTGGGTTCTCGCGTCAGGCGTCTGCGCCGTGTTGGGGCATGTGTTTTCACCTTGGTTAGGCTTTCGTGGGGGAAAAGGAGTCGCCACCTCCGCCGGGATCTTAGTGGGACTTACTCCGTGGATTGCTCTGGCAGTGGTCGGCCTATGGGCGGGCTTATTTCAAATCAGTCGCATGGTATCGATCGCTTCCTTAGGTGCGGCGACCGCCTTCCCCGTGCTGGTTTTTTGGTTACATCCGACGCAGAGTTTTCTCCAGTGGACATCGATTGGGATATCACTACTGGTTTGGATACGACATCGCGATAACCTCCAAAGACTCTTCCAAGGAAACGAAAACCGATTCAAAAATGATGAAAGCAAGTAAACGATGAATCATACGGTCCTTGGAAAAGGGGCTTGGGGCGTGGCTATGGGCCAAGCCCTCCAGCACCGGGGGCACACTGTTACCTGGCTGGACAAAGGAGATCATAAAATTCCGGAAAAGACCGATCTATTGTGGATCGCTCTTCCAACGCAAGCGGTCCGTGAGTGCTTCGAACAAGTCCATGGCCTGAAAACCGAAATGCCCGTGGTCAGTCTTTCCAAAGGAATCGAAATTTTGACAGGTAAACGGGTGAGTGAAATTGTGGCCGCCTTTTGCCCAAAATCTCCTTTGGCAGCGGTCTCTGGGCCGAGTCTTGCCCAAGAAATTATGCAACAAGTTCCCACGGCACTGGTGGCGGCATCCAACGACGAGAACTTCTCGCGCACTGTTCAAAAAGCACTTCACGGTGCGGCGCTACGCGTTTATCGGAGTCCTGATCTGATTGGGGTGGAGTGGGGGGGCGCTTTGAAAAATGTGTACGCTCTCGCCGCGGGGATGTGTGCGGGCCTCGGGTTGGGGGAAAATAGTCTGGCAGGGTTAACAACTCGCAGCTTGCGGGAAATGGCCCGTGTTGCCGTTCATTTTGGAGCGCAGGAGGAGACGGTGCAGGGATTAAGTGGGGTAGGAGATCTCATCTTAACATCCTATAGTCGAGCCAGTCGGAATCGAAGGGTGGGAGAGCGGATCGGAGTTGGAGATTCCGTGGCTCAAGCTTTGGCCTCGGTGGACGGGGTTTGCGAGGGAATCCCCACGACCCACGCCTTACATAAGATTTTGCTTTCCCAAAAGATCGATGCGCCAATCGCGGTGGAGCTGTTTCAAGTCCTCCAAGGTAAAAAAACTCCGCGAGAAGGCTTGTCGGCCCTGTTAGACCGAGGATCGAAGTCGGAAGCCGAGTAAAGTCACATTACTGTTCGACGAGATGGGGTTGGGAGGGAATGATAGTCACTCTATGGTGCGATGTAATTTATCCCAAAGGCACGAAACTCATCGGAAAGGGTGTGACCGGTGACCAATCGTCCACTCATTGTGGCGCCATCGATTCTGGGAGCAGATCTTGGGCGCATTGAGGTCGAGGCGAAACGAATCCATGAGAGCGGGGCAGAGTGGGTTCATGTGGACATTATGGATGGTCACTTTGTGCCGAATATCTCCTTCGGAGTAAATATGGTGAGGACTCTGCGGCGCCTCATGGGCGAAGCTACGCTCGATGTTCATCTCATGATCGAGCAACCGGATCGATATGCGAATGAGTTCATCGAGGCGGGGGCGGATTGTCTCAATATTCATTTGGAGGCCAGACACCAATCTGCCCGGACACTTGCTTCCATTCGGGAAAAGGGATGCCGCGCTGGTTTAGCCCTGAATCCAGCGACTCTTTTAAAGCACGCCACTCCGCTTTTGCCTTTGTGCGATCAACTCCTTTGTATGACGGTGAATCCAGGTTTTGGTGGACAGCCTTTTCTGTCTGAGGTTTTGCCCAAGATTCGGGAGGCACGGGAAACCATTCCTCGGCAAAATGTTCAGGTCGATATCTCCGTCGATGGGGGAATTAATAATGAGACGGCTGCCCAGTGTGTGGCTTCCGGGGCTAATATTCTTGTTTCTGGATCCTATCTCTTTTCCCAACCCGACCTAACGAAAGCGGTCTCTTCCATGCGCAGCGCCGCGACGGCAGCCAATGTTTCGGGTTAGCGTACTTTTTCTCTTCTATGGAACCTAACCTGATCCGAAACTTTTGTATTATTGCGCACGTGGACCATGGAAAAACCACGCTTTCCGATCGGCTTCTACAAGTCACTGGGCTGATCGCGGAGCGGGATATGCAGGCCCAACTTCTTGATTCCATGGATTTGGAGCGTGAGCGCGGGATCACCATCAAAGCTCACCCCGTGACCTTGAGCTACACGGCCAAAAATGGAAAAACCTATCGTCTCAATCTGATTGATACTCCGGGGCACGTGGATTTCTCCTATGAAGTTTCTCGCTCCCTCGCCGCATGTGAGGGGGCGCTTCTGGTGGTAGATGCGGCCCAGGGAGTCGAGGCCCAGACCGTGGCCAATGTTCATTTGGCGAACAAGGAAGGCCTCACCTTGATTCCGATCATAAATAAGATCGATCTGCCCAGTTCCGATATCCCAGGGGTGAAAAAGCAGTTGGAGGAGATCCTGTCGATTCCAGGGGAGGAGGCCATTTTGGTTAGCGCCAAGACAGGGCAGGGGATTGAAGACGTATTGGAGGCCATTGTGGCTCGTCTGCCGGCTCCGGAGGGGGCGGATGGAAAGGAGTTGAAGGCGCTTGTCTTTGATAGCGTGTTCGACACCTTTCGAGGGGTTATCGCCTATGTCCGTGTCATCGCAGGTGAATTAACCGCGGGAACCCCCATCATGTTAATGCAAAGCGGTCGAAAATATGAGGTGAAGGAGGTGGGAACCTTTTACCCCAAGATGGTGGTTGGAAAAAAGTTAGGCCCAGGAGACTCGGGCTACCTAGTGGCGAATTTACGAACTACGGCGGAGATTGATATTGGGGACACGATTACCCATGCCATCTATCCCGCCAAGGAGCCTTTGACGGGCTTTCGGAAAGTCCAACCGATGGTTTTTTCCGGGCTTTATCCGATCAACACGGATGACTTCGAGAAACTCAAGTTGGCTTTGGGAAAATTGCAGGTGAATGACTCGTCTCTTGTTTTTATTCCGGAAAGCTCTCCCGCCCTCGGGTTTGGCTTTCGCTGTGGCTTTCTCGGGCTACTGCACATGGAAATTGTGCAGGAGAGGTTGTCTCGAGAATTTGGGATGGAGGTGCTTTCCACTTACCCCAGCGTGATCTACGAGGTTCGTCTCACCAGCGGAAAAGTTCTTTCGGTTGAAAATCCCGTGCAACTGCCCGACCCCAGCGTGATTGAGGAAATTCGGGAGCCGATGGTTACAGTTTTTCTGCTTTGTCCGAATGAGAATATCGGGGATCTGGTCACGATGGTTCGAGAAAAGAGGGGAGAAGTGACCAAGACCGACTCCTTGGATGCGAAACGGGTTATGTTAACCACCCAGATTCCTTTGAGCGAGATCCTGGTCGACTTTAGCGACCGGATCAAAAGCATAACTCGTGGGTATGGGTCGATGGATTACGAGCATGGTGAGTATCGGGCAGATGATTTGGTGAAGCTGGAAATCCTGGTGAACGGTGAGCCGATGGACGCTTTTTCCTGTATCGTGCATCGGGAGAAAGCACCGGCCCGAGGACGCGCCCTGACCGCAAAGTTAAAGGAGGTGATTCCGCCCCAGCTATTCAAGGTTTCTTTGCAGGCGGCGATTGGCGGCAAGATTGTTGCCCGAGAGGATGTAAAAAGTTTCGGCAAAAATGTGACCGCGAAGTGCTATGGCGGAGACATCACACGAAAGCGAAAACTTTTGGAGAAGCAAAAAGAGGGCAAGAAGCGGATGAAGCAGTTTGGGAAGGTCAATATTCCCCAAGAGGCCTTTTTACAGGTTTTGAAAGCTTTTGGAGATTAGAGGATATGATCGACTTTCTTTTCTTCGGTAAGGCCAAAGAGGAGCGAAAGCAACTTCATGCCATCGCGCACTTTTTAGCAAAAAGAGTTCACTATGGTCGGGATGTTTTACCGGAGAAGTTACTCGAGCGTCTGGAGCAGGCGCGTGAGTTGTGTGCGGAGGCCCTGCGCATGACGACTCCGGCGCCACGCCGAACGGATATCCTGCTCCAATTGGAAAAGGGGTATGGAGATCTACTTCGGACGGAAAGACATCATGGCAGAAAAGAGAATGCGGAGGTTGCCTTGGTTGCGATTGTTTTGGCGCTTGGAGTTCGGGCCTACATTTTACAGCCCTTTAAGATTCCAACTCACTCGATGCGACCGACCCTACTCGGAATACTGAACCAACCGGAAAGTGAGAATCCACCATCTTGGCCAAAAAGGATTCTTACACTGGTAATGGAGGGTAAAAGTTATCATCAAGCGATCGCTCCCAAAGACGGGCAAATCATATCCGTTCGTGAGGGTCGACTTTTGGGTTGGATTCCTTGGACCTCGACCGAGATCATCTCGGAGCATTGGAAGAAAACGATTATCTCCAGTTTACCGGAGGCGAGGGAAGGGGGGTTACGGGTGAGGAATGGGGATCGGGTGAAAGCGGGAGATGTTTTGGCCAACTTCAGCTCGGCCACGGGAGATCACCTTTTCGTAAACAAATTCATCTATCACTTTTGCAAGCCGTCGCGTGCAGAAACCTTCGTTTTTACCACGGAGAAGATTGATGGAATTGAGTCGGGGTTGCGTTTGCGCGGCATAGAGGGTTCTCAATACTATATTAAACGGTGCGTCGCCTTGGGCGGAGATTGCTTACAGGTCCGGCCGCCCGAGCTGTGGATCAACGGTTCGCCGGCAACCGATCCGGCTTGCCAGCGCGTTGCGAGCAAGAACGATGGTTATCCTGGATACACCTTTGGCCAAACCTATTTAACCAACCCAAACGATAGTTATCGGGTTCCGGGGCACGATTATTGGGCGATGGGAGATAATAGTCCAAACAGCTACGATTCACGGGGCTGGGGGGCTGTCCCAGCAGCCAATCTGGTTGGGCGTGGCGCGGTCGTTTACTGGCCTTTTACGAAGCGTTGGGGCTGGATTCACTAGTAGCCATACCGTTCCCTAAGGGATATGTTTGTCGCACAATAATTATTGTATCAAGTAGTGAAAATCAATGCTGCCGGTCCTTATGCCCTGCTCAAAAGGTGCTGAATTTTGTGACAGGCTTGGGCACGGTGGCTAATCCGCTTTTTAATAGTGGAGGGTAGCTCGCCAAATGTCTTCGAGAAACCTCGCGGCTGAAATATCGGGTCATAGCCAAAGCCCCCGATCCCTCTCTCCTCCGTTGTAATTCGACCCCAAATACGGCCGCTTTTCGACCCGATCACTCGTCCGTTCCGAGCTAGGACCAAAACAGCCTGAAAGTAGGCTTTGCGAGCCGAACCCTGTTTCAGTCTCATCAATGTAAGCAATTTGAAACGGTTTTTCTCGTTCGTTGCCTTGGGACCAGAAAATCGCGCGGATCGCACCCCGGGACGGCCACCCAGCGCAGGAACCACGAGTCCACTATCATCGGCGAGAATCAACTTCTCCGGGAGTCGGCCACTCATCGCCAGTGCCTTGATCTTGGCGTTGGCCAAGAACGTCTTTCCGGTTTCACGTATCTCCGGAAGTCTTCGAAAGGCGTGCAGATCCCGAATGATCCATCGTTTGGCTAAAAGTTGCTTAAATTCACGAGTTTTTCCACGATTGGTGGTCGCCACCCACAATGTTCGTTGAAGAGCAGAAGTTGGACTTGGCATAAAGGATTGCGTTTAATAACCCATGAACGTTCCCATGCCAACACGCGCGCCCTATCCTTTCGCCAATATTGAACCTCGCTGGCAGAAAGCTTGGGCGGAGGCCGACTGCTTTCGAGCGGCCCAACCCAAGCAACCGGGCTCTGAAAAACCCAAGAAATATATTTTAGACATGTTCCCCTACCCCTCTGGGGCAGGTCTTCATGTTGGTCACCTTGAAGGATACACCGCGACGGATATTATCGCGAGATACTGGCGGATGCGTGGACACAATGTTCTTCATCCCATGGGTTGGGATGCCTTTGGACTTCCGGCAGAGCAACATGCGGTCCAGACGGGTACTCATCCTCGGGTCACCACGGCCAAGAATATTCAGAACTTCCGCCGCCAAATTCAAGCTATGGGCTTCAGCTATGACTGGTCGCGGGAAATCGATACCACCGATCCCGCCTACTTTCGATGGACTCAATGGATCTTTCTCAAGCTTTACGAAAAGGGCCTCGCCTATGTCGCCGAGGCGCCCGTTTGGTACTGCCCTGCCCTCGGCACGGTTCTGGCTAACGAGGAAATTTTAACCACCCCCGAAGGCCCCCGCTCGGAACGTGGCCACCATCCCGTCGAGAGGCGCCCGATGCGCCAATGGATGCTCAAGATCACCGCCTACGCCGAGCGTCTCCTCCAGGATCTCGACCTGCTCGACTGGCCCGAATCTTTAAAGGAAATGCAGAGAAACTGGATCGGAAAGAGCGAAGGAGCAGAAGTCGACTTCCCGGTGACCGACTCCTCGCAGAAGATCACTATCTACACCACTCGGCCCGACACTCTTTTCGGTGCCACCTATCTAGTCCTCGCCCCCGAACATCCACTCCTCTCCTCTCTCACGACCCCTGAGAACCGAGCGAAAGTCGAAGAGTACCGCCAAGCGAGCTCCTCGAAATCAGACCTCGAGCGAACCGAGCTAGCCAAGAACAAGACGGGTACGCCTTTGGGCTCTTTCGTCATCAATCCGGTGAATGGAGAGAAAATCCCCATCTGGGTGGCGGACTACGTCCTCGCCTCCGTTGGGACGGGGGCTGTCATGGCTGTTCCCGCGCACGACAACCGGGACTTCGATTTTGCCCAAGCCTATCATCTTCCAGTTCGGCATGTTGTTCGACCCATCTCCGGCAAGATGGGTGAGAAAGCTTTTGTCGAGGATGGGGTTAACTTCGACTCGGGATTCTTGGACGGGCTTCCCACTCCTCAGGCCAAAGCACAGATGGTCGATTGGCTGGTAAAGAATCGTCACGGCCGAGCCCAAACTCGATACAAACTTCGAGACTGGCTCTTCTCCCGGCAAAGATACTGGGGCGAGCCTTTCCCGATTGTCTGGCGCGATGGTCATCCCCAACCCCTGCAAGAAAAAGATCTCCCTCTTACCTTGCCCGAGATGGAGGATTATCAACCCTCTTCTAGTGGAGAGCCGCCCCTCGGAAAAGTGATCTCGTGGAAGAATCTTTCGAATGGCTCCGTTCGCGAACTCAATACAATGCCGCAATGGGCAGGTTCATGCTGGTACTACCTACGCTTCTGCGACCCCCAGAATGCGTCAGCCCCCTTTGGGCAGGATGCGGAACGTTACTGGATGGGTAATGGCGGGGTGGATCTTTACGTGGGTGGCGCAGAACATGCCGTTCTTCACCTCCTCTACGCACGGTTCTGGCATAAAGTTCTTTTTGATCTCAAAATCGTCTCCCACCCCGAGCCATTCCAGCGGTTGGTGAATCAGGGCATCATTCTCGGTGAAGATAATCGGAAGATGTCCAAGTCGGTTGGAAATGTGGTCAATCCTGACGATGTCATCGCCGAACATGGCGCGGATGCCCTCCGTGTCTTCGAAATGTTTATGGGGCCACTGGAACAGATGAAACCGTGGAGCTCGAAAGGTATGGAGGGGTCCGTTCGCTTCCTGGCCCGTATTTGGCGTTTGATCTGTGAGGAAACTGAGTCGGGGGATTGGGTTCCCTCCCCTGCCCTGACTGACGACGCTCCCGCTCCAGAAACGCAACGTGCTCTGGCCAAAGCAACCGCCAAGGTCACAACCGATATTGAGGGCTTGCAGATGAATACGGCCATATCTGCCCTGATGATCCTCGTAAATCATCTCACGGGGCTTAACCGTCGCCCAAAATCCGCCATTCTTCAGCTGAGCCGACTTCTGGCTCCCTTTGCCCCTCATCTGGCGGAGGAGGTCCACCAACGTCTCCATGGAGCTGGTTTGGTCAGTGTGGCGGATTGGCCCACGGCTCGCCCGGAAGACCTTGTCGAGGATCAGATTGAGCTTCCTGTCCAAGTCAACAGCAGGGTGAAAGGTAAAATTCAAATATCTCCTCAAGCGACCCAAGAAGAAATCGAGTCTGTGGTTCGGGCTCACCTTGATCTGCCACAATGGACGGCAGGAAAAAAGATTCAAAAACTGATTATTGTTCCAGGAAGAATTGTGAATTGCATCTGTGGATGAGTCGCTGGGCTCTACTTCGCCGGGAAAGAAAAGTGATCCTGATCATGGGCTTCATTCTCCTTCTTTATGCCTTGTGGCGTCACCTTGCGTAACCCATAGACAAATCAGCGCGATTCGATCATAATTTCGACGTGAGTCATCTTTCATTACCCGAAGCGGTCAAAAAGATTCTCCAGACCGACACGCGGTTCTCCCCCGCTGCCTACGATTTTGTTCGCCGCTCTTTGGATCAATCCCTGCGGAAATTTAGAAAAAGCGAACAACCCACGCCCTCTCACGTGCAAGGGCATGAGCTTCTCGAGGGCTTTCGCCTGCTTGCCCTGAATGAGTTTGGGCCCATGGCTAAAACAGTTCTGCATGAGTGGGGCATACAAAATTGCGCCCATGTGGGGGATATTGTTTTTCACTTGGTTCAGCACGGGATCCTGGGAAAGAGTGAAACCGACCGGCCAGAAGATTTTCAAGAGATCTGGACGTTCAACGAGGCTTTTGTCCTTCCCTTCCAACCCTGCCAGCGCTCTGTGGTCAGCAAAAAAACTGTACGACGAGTGACGCCCTCGAAGACAAGGAGTGGTAACCGCAAGCCCAAACCCCACACACCAAAGAAAAATAATTAAGATGGCCGAACTTCAAAAAAATAATCCTGCCCTCACTTCAGAAATGACGAAGCGCTTTGTTCAGTTTGTCATGGTCCAGGCGCAAAATATTCTTTATGTACTGGGCCGTATCCCCACGCCCGAAGGCGAGCGCATTCCGCCCAATCTGCAAGCGGCTAAGATGATGATCGATCATCTCGAGCTCATAAAAATCAAGACCGATGGAAATCTGACCACCCAAGAGACAAAAATCATTACGGAGGCGCTACAACAGGTTCAGCTCGCCTTCGTCGAAGCCAGCGGCGGTACCCCCGTGGGGATGATGCCGGACCGAGGGCCGCAAGTGGACATGTCGGCCTTAGAAGAGGAGATGGATTCGGATGAGCCCGCTCCTTCGGCTCCGCCGCAACCCACTAGCCCAGCCAGCCCTCCCAGCAGCGTCACGTCAGAGGCCGAGGAAAAAAAGAAATACTTCAAGAGTTACGGGTAAATTAGACCCTTGGCTCCTACTTAGGGGCCGGCCCAAAGAGGCTTTTTAGGACATCGACGGCCGCTCCCGCTGCATCCCCTGTACCCTGCGCCCCTGTCGCTTTTTCTAGAATCTGCGCCCCCGTCCGGATCGCCGTCCGAGTGAGAGCTCCCGTCAGCTTCGGCTGAAGATCATTTTGGGGCGCGGAGGCGGTGCCGGAGAGCTGTATCGTTTGCACCGAGTAACCATTTTCAAGCCGCGCAAAGCATTCTCCCCCCGTTAAAGCATTAACCTTTCGCCCCAAACCCCCCTCTAAACCCAGCTCGATCTTTCCATTCAGATTTTCCCCGCGAATTTGGATCTGCCCCACCGCCCGCAACAGACCTGGCGCCTCCGCTAGAATTTCGGTCACGTCATACGAGTTAGGTTGAACTTGCCAGGTGGCCTTCGCTGTCGTTAAGGGGCAGCCTCGCAAACGAGGTTCCCCTGTCAGCAAGCCCAAAAGCCCAAGAATGGTTTCCGATCCTTTGCCCGGCTCCAATCTTGCGTCAACCAGACGAACCTCTCCTCGGCCTACGGGAGACCCATTTTTTAGCTCCTGCAAAACGAAATCTCCCGACATGGAAGCGGGGATTTCAAATAGACCCACACCTATCTTGCCACCTGGCACGGGCCAGCGTTCCCAGGTAATCCTCCCTTTCCCTTGGGGGGTAGAACTTGGAAGTAGTTCACCCGATACCGCCAAAGTCCCACCTGATTTGCCCTTGAGAAGGAGGTCGGTTAAAAAAAGAGTCGGTTTTGCGTACCGTCCTTTCGCTTCGACCAGATTCACCTCTCCGAGCCAAGTGAAAGGGGTCACAACTGTTCCTTGCTGAAGCAGATACTCGATACGCTGCTTCGTGGGTTGAATTTGCGCGGTGATCCCTTTTGCCCCCCATCCACTCGTTCCCAGCGAAGGAATCAGTTCGAAATCACGAATTTCAATTCGGCCAACTTGAACGTCTTGAAAAAGTTCTGCACTCGCACCTTTCGGCTCTGTGCTTCGAGTCGCAGCCTCTTTGGGCAAGGCGACCTTTGTTCCCGCTTGGAGGGCGAGTCGGCCAATCGAGATTTCAGAGAAACGCAGGATTCGATCGAGAAGCAACCGGGGCGAGATTTCGGTGCGGACATCTTGCAAATCCCATATCCATGGACCGACCGACCCGGGACGACTTTGGAAACCAGCGGTATAGACTGAAAAGGAGGACCACTCAAATGATTGAAACTCACCCTCCGTTTGTAAAAGTGAGGAGACCTGCTGGGAAGCGAGCCGCTGGAAATCTTTTCCGCCCAACCATTGGACGACCCAAATAGGGAGAAGGGCTGCCGCCCCGATTCCTAGGATAATCGCCCCACCCAAGAGACCGAGGATAACCCACTTCAGATTGACTTGTTTTTTCGTATTGGTACGACCAGCCATCCTCGAACCCTACCAGAAAGCTTCTACGGCGGGAGAGTTTTCCACGTTGCCTTTCCTGCCCACTGGGCTTTCTCTTATGGGATGCTGGCTCTTCATTCGATCTGCCTTGAAATGGAGGGCGTAGAGAATCCCCTTCTTTCCGAAATATCCGCACTGTTTCCCACTCGCCACTTTGGGGCGATTCTCGGACCCTCAGGTTGCGGAAAGAGTACTCTCCTCAAGGTGATTGCCGGAATTCTACCCCACACCTCAGGCTCGATTTATTGGCAGGGAAAAAATTTGGAGGATGAAGATCTTCCGGCCCATCAACTCGGCTACGTACCCCAATTTAGCTGCACCCACCCCCGATTGACTGTCCGTGAAAACCTAGTGTATGGCGCTCGCCTTCGGCAAAAAGGGACGCGTCAGCAAATCGAAGAGCGGGTGGATCAGGTTTCGGAGGAGACAGGCTTAATCGATCTTCAGGATCGTCCAGCTGGAGTGCTTTCCGGGGGACAACTTCGTCGCCTCGGCTTGGCCATGGAATTAACCACACGGCCGAGTCTTTTGCTGGCCGATGAAGTCACTAGTGGATTGGACCCAAAGTCAGAGGAGGAGATAATTGCGCTCCTTGCCTCTCTTTCCCAAGAGCAAGGTCGCCTCGTTTTGCTGGTGACTCACAGCCTCCGGCAGATCGAGGCCTATGACTCAGTCACGGTTTTATCAGGCGGATTTCTGGCCTATTCGGCGGATCCACGCGACCTAACAGACTACTTTCAGGTCAAGAGCCCCGAATTGATCTACCCGGCCCTCGCCAAACAGGAGCCCAAAGAGTGGGCCGCTGATTGGAGCGCCGTTCCTAAGCCGGAAGGACTTACCCAACAGAATATTTTGGAAGAGCTCAAGGCGATTTCGCTTACCGAGGGTCAAAAAGAAACGTTGGAGCTCCCTAGCCTTCTCTCTCAGGTCGGCACTTGGCTCCGGCGCCGCATTCAAATATTTTTGCGGGATCCAGCTCAGGTTTTTCTCCAACTTGCTCTTCTTCTTGTCTTCCCTGCCGTGGTAACTCTTTTCGCCTACCGCGGTCTTCCCGAAGTGCGAAATATGGCGATGTCGTCCGATACGGGCGTGGTCGAGCAGTTGCGGGATTCCCTGGCCTTTACTATTCAATCCAGCCGTGTCGGAACACTCGTGAGTGGTCTGGCTATGTTTCAGGTCATTCTTTTAGCTCTGATGGGTTCGAATAGCTCCGCCCGTGAAGTTGTCGGAGACCGACCCATACTGGAAAAAGAGAAACTGGCGGGATTACGGCCCGGTGCGGCTCTTTTGGGAATGAGCATTTTTCTCTCTTTCCTTGTTTTCGCTCAAGCCAGTTGGATGACTCTATTTGTTCGGGCGATTTGTCAGTTTCCTGGGGACGTCCTGGGCCAATGGATACCGTTGTTTTTGGTCACCGGTGCAGTCACCTCGCTCTGTCTGGCCATCTCCAGTTGGTGTTCCTCTTCGGAGCAGGCATCCTTAGGCAGTCTTTACTTGGTCGGATTTCAGTTGCCACTCTCCGGCGCAATTTTGGCTTTGCCGGAGACTTTAGGACTCATCACACGACCGTTCATTAGCGCGTATTGGGCCTGGTCGGCCTACCTCCAAACCCTTCGGGACACTCGCTTTTACGATCTAGTGAAATCGATCACCGAAACTCCGCTCGCCACCTCCCAGGTTGCCCTGTGGATCTTGCTTGTTCATCTGCTCTTAGGCCTTGTTTTGGCCTACTTTGGGATGCGCCGTAGTCAGTGGCGATAGGTTGCTCCTTCTCCGCTTTTCATAGTAATCTAGGTCATGTCCCGTCGGGCTCACCAAAAAACTCCCTCCTCTCTTCTCTTTGGATTGGTCGCAGTATTTCTCGTCATTGCCGGTGGTGGCGCGCTCTTTCTTCAAAAGGGATCGAACCCCTATCGCACGGTGGAAACGCTCCAACCGAGTGACTACTTTGAAAATGCAAACAGTCTTCGCGGTAACGTGTATCAGATCGAAGGGGTAATTCTTAATGCTCTCGCCCAGAATCCAGAGAAAGGCCGGCTATTTAGTATTAGTGTGGCCACCGATTCAAGGAAGTGGCCGATGCCCATTTTCATTCCGGCGCAATTACGGCAGATCAATTTGCAAAAGAATCAATCTTATCGGGCTAAAGTTCGGGTGAACGATTCTGGGATTCTAGTGGCAGAGGAGATCCAAAAGTCATGAAGGTCAATCGCGAACTGGTCGCTTTTATTTGGCTAGCAAGTAGCTCTTCCCTTTTCGCGCAAAGTGATGGTGATTCCAAGGCGGCCACGGGGGGAGCTCGTCCGGCCCAAATGAACTCAGGCTTTTTAGGCCGAGATGTTCCCGTCGTAGATCCAGGTTCCGACAACGCCACTTTTGACGGCAAGTTCGTGAATTTGGCCAACAACCGCCTGTTCCGATCCCGCTTTGAAAAATATCTTAATGCTCCAGCGGAGACCTCGGCGGCGGATCTCGAGTACGAGAAGACGATCAATGAGATCTTATCCTTACTTAGCCCGGGCAAGGTGAACACCACCAATATCGACGCGGCCTGGAAATTACTACCTAAGGCATCCGAGTACCGAAGCGACGCGAACCTTTGCAACTCGATGGCCGATGTGGTTTACAGCGTTTGGCTGGCGAAGAACGAAGTGGCGCGGTTGGAAATGACGAATCGAAGCCTGCAAAAAGAGAAATCGGCACTGGAGTGGAATTACCGAATGAATCTTGGGCCAAGCTCCAAAAGCATGACCCAAATTGGAACCAATCCCACCAGCCAAGGTTCGATTCTCTCGCCGGAAGATGAGGCGCGGGTTGAGCCCATCAAGGAGGCTTTGTCGGACGTGCGGGCCACCATGGTCAATAATAAGCTTAAAAAAGAGGCCTCCATCGTTCAGGCTAAAATCGATTTTCAGATGATGATTATTCAGTATTTTGCCCAAAGACGCTTCCGCCACGTTCTGATTGGAACGCGCTTTTATCGTGCCCTTTTTGGCGATGGGGATAATCGCATCAGTGCCCTCGACCAGATTTCCTCTCAGTTGCCCGTGGATAAAGATGCGGGCCAAGTCAAAGTGAAGGCAAAGCTGGATCCCAAGATTTCCGGCAAAGGAGGATCCGGCGGATATGTGGGGGCAGGGAGCGGCACGGGAGACGGACGGCGCAGCACCGGTGTGGCGGCGGGGGGCGATACCTCCTCGTCCGGTGGTGCCTTTAGTGCGGAAGGAATGCAGTTGGGGGTGGAAAACTTAGGAGTCGAAAGTCTCATCAGTGCGGGCGCCAGTGGCCTAAAAGCCTTAGGAAAAATGATCAACTCGCTTGGCCAACTCGATGCCCTGGCCAATGAGGCCATCCGTGATGTCGATGAGGGAGTCGAAGCCTATAAGTTTCTTCTCGAAAAAAACGAACTAAAGAGTGCCACGGAGCGGCTGTTCGAAACGTTTATGATGGGGGAGTATATGCCGTCGGTCCGCAAATTATCTCGTGACGAAAAAAGGCGCGCACTTGAATTCACCCAAAAAACCAACGAATTGCTCGCCGCCTTGGAAGTCAACGATTTGACCCGGGCGGAGGACATTATTCTGGAGTTAAGTAAGGGTGCGCGGGACTTTGACACTTCGAAACCACTGGCGGTGGTCGAGACGGCCAAGACCGTCAGTGCCATGCATCTAGCCAAAGCCAAGGCGGCGGCCGCTTCGGGAGATAAGGCTACTTTGGAAACGGAACTACGTGCGGCCACGGAAATCTGGCCCCGAAACCCTGCCCTCGCGAAGGTCTCGGCGGCAATCTTTAGTCAGACCGATGTGCAGCAACAAGCTTTGAACGACTTTGATCGTCTGATTGCGCAAAAGAACTATCGCCAGATTTTTGATGATAAGGTCCGTTTTATCGCGGCCACCGCCATGTTTCCTGACCGGCAGGAAAAGCTGAAAGGGGTCCTCGATCGCGTGCAAAGTGCCGAGGCTTCCCTCATGCGTTCCCATGAGCTGGCCAAACGAGGAGACCCTGCCGGTGCTTGGGAAAGTGTCGAGCGTGGTTTTGCCGACTATCCCGATGACCCTAAATTGAATCAGGCCCGGGCCGATTACACGACCCAGGCGGCCGAGTTTGTGCGATCTGTTCGCACCGCGCAAGAGATGGAGCGCAAAAGGCAAATCGGCTCAAGCTTGGCTTGGTACCTGCGAGCTCTTCAGGATTATCCGAACAGTGAGATTGCTCGAGATGGCATTGATCGTATTTCGGATGAACTGGTGAAGTAGACGTCGGATCTATCCGCTACTTTTCTTATCTCTCCCCCGCCAGCGCCACCGAAGAGGACATCCTTCAAGCTGAAAGTGTTCCCGAACTCGATTACTGAGGAACCTCTCGTAGGCTTCCGACATAATCGCAGGGTGATTGACGAATCCCATCAGGGTCGGTAGGGGGCCTTCGACTTGGGTGGCGTAGTAAATGCGCAGCTTCCTCCCTCCTTTGACTGGGGTACTTCGGGACTCGGTCGCTCGCAACAGAACCCGGTTTAACTCCCCCGTGCCGATCCGAACGGAGCGTGCTTTTCGCATCATTGCAACCGCATTGGTTAGCTCTCGGAGCCCGCTTCTCTTGAGGGAGCTGACAAAGACCATTGGCACATCGGGAAGAAAGAAAAGCGCTTGGCGCAAGGCCGCCTCATATTCCTTGAGGAAAGTAGCCCCCTTTGTTTTTTTCCCGCCGTGGGAGGTGAGATCCCACTTGGTGATCGCGACAATACATGGCCTTTGCGCTCGTTGAATGAGGCCCGCTACCTTTTTTTCGACCAAACCAACACCCAGAACAGAATCTACCGCCAGAATGGCTAAATGGCAGCGATCGATCGCGTGCGCCGTTCTCCCGCCCATGATCTTCTCCAACGGATCCTCCACCCTTCTTTTTTGGCGTAATCCGGCCGTATCGATAAACAGAACCTCCTCCCCATCCAGATCGGCGGGCACGTCCACCGCATCCCGTGTCGTTCCCGCAAGTGATGCTACCATCGTTCGATCTGCCCCCACCCAAGCGTTGACGAGGGAAGACTTCCCCGCGTTGGGTCGCCCCACCACCGCAATTCGTGTTCTCTCATCTTTCACCCGATCCTCTTCCGGCCAATCCGCTCCAATCTCGGCCATCAAGCTCCCAAAGCCTAAGCCGTGCTCCGCGGAAACCTCTCTTCCCTTGCCAAAGCCCAACTTGGCAAATTCGCCCTGCTTCCCTCCCCCGTAACCTGGATCCATTTTATTAATAATGAGTGTCACCTTTTGCCCCGCCCGGCGCAACCGTTTGGCCACCTCGGTATCCAAGACATGTAGCCCCTCTTTTCCGTCCACCACCAGCAAAACACGCTGGGCGGCCGCAATCGCCAAGTCGGCCTCTCGCTCCACCGCGTCCTGCAAGCCCGTGCCGTCCTCATGGCCCAACCCACCCGTGTCGATCAGAACAAAGGGACGACCCTCCCAATCGGCGTCGGCAATCAGTCGATCTCGCGTCACGCCTGGGCGATCAAAAACAAGCGCAATCCTACGCTTGCAGATTCGATCAAAGATCGCGCTTTTTCCGACATTCGGACGACCCACAATGGCAACCACAGGACGCTGGGTCTTACTGCTGGGTTGAGTTGCCATAGTTGGTTTGATGAAAAAGATACCACCCTTGCTTTAAATAAATAACCAAGGACAAGGAGGTCATGGCTCCCGCCGCCCACAAAATAGGCCAGGTGCTGGCGTTTCCGGGAAGAAGCAGCCCCACCAAAACCACCGCGATTTGGAAAAAGGTGCACACTTTACCCGTCCAGTGAGGTTTCACAAAATCGTAGTTGTGCAACAGCGTTCCTAAAAAAAGGGTTCCCGAAACCAGAATCAGATCTCGGCTTACCACCAAAACCGGAAACCAAAGTGGGAGTCTTCCCTTTCCGGCCACCCCAATCGTCCCAAGCAGAACGATCCCGGTAACTAGCAAAAGTTTATCGGCTATCGGATCCAAGATTCGACCCAGACGACTTCGTTGATTGAATTGGCGTGCAATCCATCCATCCACTCCATCGGTCAAAGCCGCCAAAGCGAAAAGAGCTACCGCCGCATAGTACCAGGCGAAACCTGAATAACCCTCCTCGTGGTACTCGCGATGGTAAAGGAGTGCTCCAGCAAAAAGAGGGACAAGAAGGATGCGAAGTAGAGTCAGGGTGGTCGCAAAGGTCACGACGTCTCCCCTAGCTTACCCGCCTCCCATAGGGATCGAGTTCGATGAAGCCTGGCAACCACCCGAGTCTTACCCAAAACAGTCAAGAGCGGGAAAAGAGAGGGACCCACGGTGTGGCCCGAAACCGCACAGCGCAAAAGATGAATCACTCGAGCCGGTTTTGGGAGTTGGTTTTCTTCGGCGATTTTCTTGCAAACCAATTCGACCGAAGCGTCGTTAAAATCCTCTCCTATGCTTTGCAAGCCTTGCTCGATCGATTGAAGAAGCTTCCCGCTGTCGGGGAGGGAGAACTGTTTTTTCCTAGCCTCAAGAGAATAAGGATAATCCTCCGTCAGATAGGGATCGAGCCACTCCGCCATTTCTTTTCCCGTGCGAATCTTCTCCCGAATCACCCGAAGAAGCCCTTGTCGGATTGGCTCGGGTAAGGCGCTGGCCGCAGGGCGATTCTTTTCTAAAAAAGAACCAGCAAATTGTGTGAAATCAGAATCCTTCATCGATCGCCAATACTCCCCGTTCATCCAAAAGAGTTTGGCCGCGTCAAAGCGGGCATTACTACGGTTGAGATCTTTGAGTTCAAAGCGCTTCACAATCTCCTCTAAAGGCAAGATCTCCTCATTTTCGCCCGGAGACCAACCAAGAAGGCACAAGTAGTTTCGGACTGCTTCCGGTAAATAGCCTGTATCCTCATAAAAGGATAAAGCCGCCCCATCGTCTCGCTTGCTCATCTTGGATCCGCCCTTGTTCAGGATCAGAGGAATATGCGCGAATTGGGGAATGGGTGCTCCCAAGGCCTCATAGAGCGCAATGTGCTTATGGGTGTTGCTCAGGTGATCCTCCCCGCGAATCACATGAGTAATTCCCATCTCCAAATCATCGATCACATTGACCAAGTGAAATACTGGGCTTCCATCTTTTCGGCGAATGACCAGATCCGGTTCCATTGTTCGGTCGAAGGTCACGTCCCCACAAACCAGATCTTTCACAATTCCTGGGGTCTTGGGCATTTTAAATTTGAGCGCTCCACCCTCTTCGTAGGTCTTTCCGGTGGCTCGCAGTTTCTCTAAGTACTTGGCGTAAATCGCACCACGCTGGCTTTGAAAGTAGGGCCCTTTTTCCCCATGTGCCCCGCCTTTTCCATCTGGTCCCTCGTCCCAATCTAACCCCAACCACCGCATTCCCCGAAAGATCACATCCACTGCCTCCTGGCTGTTTCTCGATTGATCCGTATCCTCCACCCGCAAAACAAATGTTCCCCCCATGTGCCTCGCATAAAGCCAATTAAAAAGCGCCGTTCTGGCTCCGCCAATATGGAGAAGTCCGGTCGGAGATGGGGCAAATCGCACTCGAACATTACTCATCGTATAGTTCTGCCCATTTTTGCCTTCCGCATCAATGCCGGATGGTGGGTGTATCTAATTGGAGCCGAGAGAATAATTCTTTTAAGTCAACTCCAAGGGGATTCTTCCACTACTCGCCACCAGATGAATTTTTCCTGCAGGTTCCGATGCGCCCATCGATACCACCCCTCCTGCCTCCTCCACCATCAGTGCCCCCGCGGCCACGTCCCAAATGCTGACCCCCTGCTCGATGTACGCATCCAGACGACCCGAGGCGACATAGGCTAAATCTAGGGCCGCCGACCCCATCGCCCGCAGTTTTCGGACCTTGTCTCCATAGAAATGATAGAGCTGAAGGCACTTCTCAATCGTCTTTTTTCCCTTGGAGAAACCCAGTGCCAAAATGGCCTCATTTAATTGTTCTCTTGTCGATACCTTCATGGAGGTGCCATTGCAATAAGCGCCCCCACCCCGATGAGTCGAAAATAGTTCGTCTCGGTTCGGATCATAGATCGCCCCTACCAATGTTCGCCCCTCCAGCCGACAAGCAATCGACACAGCATAATGAGGAATGCCGTGAAAAAGATTTACCGTTCCATCAATCGGATCTACCACCCACTCGTACTGACCGGCAGAGGCCGCTTCTCCTCCCTCTTCCCCCAGAAACCCATCCTCCCGATAAACCTGTAAGATTTCCTTCCTGATCTGCTCCTGAATTCTTCGATCCAACTCCAGCTTTACATCATGTTGCTCCGAGGAATCTACCATCAGAGCTTTGCCCTTTTCCGCGCGTAAGGAGGCGCCCGCTTTCTTAGCGACTCTCTCCGCCGTCGCTCTTCGCGCTTCGAGACTTGGGGTCACTAAGCTTCCGCTTGTGCAAATAGGGGGGCTTCATCTTCCCGCGTCAGCTGAATCGACATCATTCGGGAGACCCCTGGCTCCGTTGCCGTCACCCCATACAAAAGATCAGCGGAGGACATGGTCCGTTTATTATGGGTGATGACCAGAAACTGCGACTTTTCTACAAAACGCTCAATAATCTGCACAAAGCGGACGGTGTTGGATTCATCCAGCGGCGCATCCATCTCATCGAGGACACAAAACGGACTAGGCTTGACCGAGTAAATTGCCAGCAAAAGAGCTAAAGCGGTCATCGCTTTCTCCCCACCAGAGAGCTGAGATATATTCTTCGGCTGTTTTCCGGGGGGTTGCGCCTCGATATCAATACCTCCCTCCAAAGCATCCTCCCCATCCGTCATTTTTACGGTCGCCCGCCCCCCACCGAACAACTCGCCGAAAAGGGACCCAAAATTAACCCTCACCTTGTCGAAGGTTTCCTCGAAAAGCAGCCGGGTCGTCTGATTGATTTTACGAATGGCCTCTTCCAGTTGGGCTTTCGCCGCTGTCAAATCCTTCTCCTCCGTTTCCAAAAACGTAAGGCGGCTTTCGAGCTCCTCGTACTCCGAGATCGCTTCCGTATTCACGGGGCCCATCTCCTCCATTTTTTCTCTTAAAGCCTTAGCCTCCTCCTCGAGCTTGCCCCAATCCTCCTCGGTCTGAGGAAGCCCTTCCCCGTCCGATTTTGCCTCCATCAAAGGGGTCGAATACTCCCTCTGCAGTCGATCCGCTAAAGATTGTCGCTGAAAGTCGAGTTGAGAGCTTTTGACCGCAAACTCTGCCAGCCGATCTTTTGCTTTTTCCCCTTCTTGCCGCCACCGCACCACCTCAGCTTCTTTCTCGGTTAAAAGAGCGACCTCATTTTCTCTCGCCTGCTTCAGGCCAGAGGTGGAGGCCTCGATCTCTTTCGCTCTCAGGCTGGCGACTTGTTGCGCTTCAGTGGAGGAGGTCGATTCAGAACGCGCACTCTCCATTCGACCCGTATCGGCGCTAATTTCTTCCCTTCTCTTCAATACGAGATCGGCTAACTCTTTGCGCCGGGCCTCTGCCGGGTGTAGCTGAGCAGCACAAGAATCTCGGCGTTGCTGCTGGGCCGATCTTTCTACCCTCCGTTCCGTCAGGGCATCATTCAGCCTTACCTCTTCCGATTCGGCCTCCTGTTTCCTTTTTTCTGACCCCTGAATTTCATGATCGAGGGCTTGTTCCTCCGCCCGATACCTGGCGGCTTCTTCATTTTTTTCCTGAGCAATCTTTTGATGGATCAGGATCTCCTGCTCGAATCGGTTGGTTTCATCCTTTCGACGGGCCGTCTCTGAAACCAATCCGCGTACTTGAGCCTCTTTTCGATCATACTCCCGCCGAATCTCATCCAAGGATTGACGAATCTGTCTTTCGTGATTCCTCGATGCCTCAAGATCCTCTCTTCCCTTTTGTATGCGATCTCGAATCATTCCCACCAAGGTCGTGGCCTCGGCCGCAACTCGATCGAGCCGAAGCACAAGTTCTTTTGCCGCTTCGCACTCGGTCCGCCCAGGGCGGGAATTTCGCGCTTTGCCCCGGCGTTGCCATCCTTTGGCACTAATCATCCGCCCATCGCGACAAATGACTGTCGCCTCGGGACGATTGGCATGCAGCGCTTTTGCCTCCTCCCAAGTGCCCACAATACAAATGTCCGCCAAAAGACGACTCAGGAGAGACTGCCACTCGGGTGCGCCTTCGACAAAATTCCAGGCGCCCTCAGCCCAATCCTTGTTTTCTTTCGGAGAAACACTCTTAGATAGAAGAATTCCAGATGCCACCCCTCCATCCTCCTCCATCGCGCGAGCCATCGCCTCGATGTCATGGACCAATACGCCGTCTAATACAGGTCCTAGAGCCAGAGATATGGCCACTTCATAACCTGGGCGAATGCGGAGAGCAGGCCACAATGCTTCCGCACCTTCCTGCCCTTTTTCTAATCCCACTTTCAAGCAAAGCTCAGCCTCCCCAGTTGATCGCTCACGCACCGCTTCCTCCCGGGATCGAGCTAAGGTTCTCTCCGACTCTGCCTCTGAAAGCTTTTTCTCCGCATGGACTAGATCTGATTCAGCACGCCGCAACTCCTCCTCCGCATTTTTCAGCCTGTCTCTGGCTTCTGGGAATAGCGCCTCCGCTTCCCCCAGCCTGCGAAAAAGTTCCTCCAGCCCACCTCTTTCACTCTGTTCCTCGTTTTCCTTGGCGGAAATCTCAATACGAATCTTGTCCAAAGTTTCGCTGCGTTGGCGGGTGGTCAACTCCTCCGCGTGGGCCCGGGCACGGGCTCCCTCCCCTCCCCGTTGGGCAGCTTCGCGCTTGGCTCGGATGAGTTCCATCTCCGCAACTGCATCCTCCCTTTGGCGACGAGCGACCGATACCCTCCCTTGTGCTTCGTGGCAGACCTGTTCAGCTTGCTGAAAGTCAGACCTTACTTTCTCCATTTCCGCTGTCAGGGATCGGATCAAATCCTCCTGGGCAGAATTTTGCCTTTCCGCCAAAGCAATCTCGCCCCGAGCACGCTCAATCGCCGCCCCCAACTCCTCGGCACGTTGCGCCTGCATGCTCGCCCGCTCCCCGCACCGAACCCCCTCGGCTTGGGCCGCCACCACCTCCCGTTCCGCATCCCGCCAAGCCCGATCCGCCTCCTCCAACCTCGTTCGCTGGCCCCTCACTGCCTGCTCACACGATGCTTCTGCTAGTTGAGCACGCTCTAAATCCGCCTTCGTTTTCGCTTGTGCACTGGAGAGCTCGTCGATTTTCAATAAAAGTTGGTCTCTTTGCCGGGCGGAGAGAGCGAGATCAAATCGTTTCAGTTTATCGAAAATCTCACGGTGTCGGCGTGCCTTACCCGCTTGGCGCTGCAACGATCCGATCTGGCGACGAACTTCCCTCAAAATATCGGCCAGCCGAAGAAGGTTCGCCTCGGTTCCCTCAAGCTTCCTTTCCGCCTCTCGTTTCTGAACCTTGAAACGCATCACCCCAGCGGCCTCTTCAAAAATGGCCCGGCGATCTTCTGGTTTCGAGGAGAGAATCTGGTCGATCTTGCCCTGCTCCATGATCGAATAGGCCGCCCGGCCAATGCCAGTATCTAAAAAAAGTCTCTGAATATCCTTCAGCCTGCAATCCACCCCATTGAGCGCGTATTCTCCCACCCCGTCGCGAAACACCCTGCGGGTAATCTGAACCTCGTGGTAATCAGTTCCTAAAACGGTCTCGCAATCACTAAAGGACAGGGTGACCTCCGCCATGCCGCTGGCCTTGCGACCGGCGGCCCCGTGAAAAATACAGTCCGCCATCTCTTGTCCACGCAGAGCCTTGGCCGACTGCTCCCCCAGAACCCAGCGAATTGAATCTAGGATATCACTTTTCCCAGTACCATTAGGCCCCACAATCGCGGTGATTCCTTCGTGAAAATCTAAAACTGTCCGATCGCAGAAGGATTTGAACCCTTCCATCTCCAGTCGCTTTAACCTCATTCCCTTCTATGCCTAGTCACAGACCCTTTGTCGGCAAGTAAATCCAACATCTAGTGTGAATACATTGTTATGTGTCTATATGTAGAAAATATCCCTCTTGCTAGACACTCTGCTTTTCGTCCATAAGTGAACTTGAATGACCCCTCCGAAAACAAGCCCAAAGGCTTTGCGCAAAGAGTCTGATTCGATGGGTACCATGAATGTTCCGGCCGATCGCTATTACGGCGCCCAAACCGCACGATCCCTGCACCACTTCGATATCGCCCATGACACCATGCCCATTCCTCTCATTCACGCCTTCGGCCACCTGAAGCGCGCTTGTGCTTTGGCCAATCAGGAACTTGGCCTCCTCACCAAGGAAAAAGCCGATCTCATTGTCCGGGCCGCCGCGGAGGTCGCCGAAGGGAAACTAGACGACCACTTCCCGCTCCGCATCTGGCAGACCGGTAGCGGCACCCAGACAAACATGAACGTCAATGAGGTGATCTCCAACCGAGCGATTGAACTGGCGGGTGGAGTGATGGGCTCAAAAAAGCCGGTCCATCCCAACGACGACGTCAATATGTCCCAATCCTCCAATGACACCTTCCCCACCGCCATGCACTTGGCTGCTGTCGCGGAACTGAAAAAGAGCCTGCTCCCCTCTGTCCGACAGCTCCGCGATGCCATCGACAAAAAAGCCAAAGAGTTCAAGGATCTGATCAAAATCGGCCGGACTCACCTGATGGATGCTGTCCCGATGACCTTAGGGCAGGAATTTTCCGGTTATGTCGCCCAGCTGGATGCGGCCATGTCTCGGATCGAAGCAATTCTGCCCGAACTTTATGAATTGGCTCTGGGTGGCACGGCCGTGGGCACGGGTCTCAATACCCATGCCCAATTTCCTGGAAAAGCTGCGGCCCACTTAGCCAAGTCCACCGGATTTCCTTTTGTTTCCGCCAAAAACAAATTTTATGCTTTGGCCACCCACGATCCCCTCGTGGCGGCCAGTGGAACCCTGCGAACTCTTTCAGTTGCTCTGATGAAAATTGCCAACGATATCCGATGGCTCGGCTCAGGCCCCCGAGCCGGTCTCGCCGAACTCCAACTTCCCGAAAACGAGCCTGGTTCCTCAATTATGCCGGGAAAAGTGAACCCCACCCAATCGGAGGCGATGACCATGGTTTGTGCTCAAGTCCACGGGAACGACTCGGCCATCGGATTTGCCGGTTCTCAAGGCAACTTTGAGCTCAATGTCTTCAAGCCGGTCATCATTCACAATTTTCTGCACTCGGTTCAACTTTTGGCTGACTCATGCCGCTGTTTCCGTGAGTTCTGTGTGGAAGGTATCCAAGCCGACGCCGCCAAACTCAAGGATTATACCAACCGCTCACTCATGTTGGTTACGGCACTTTCTCCTAAGATTGGCTACGACAAGGCGGCTGCAGTGGCGAAAAAAGCCCATCACGAGAATTCCACCCTGAAAGAAGCTTGTCTCGCTCTGGGCTATCTCAAGGCAGACGAATTTGACCAGCTAGTCAGGCCGGAAAATATGCTCGGGCCGAAGTCCTAAACACACCCAGTCGAAGTCACTCCTTTTTGCGCAATCCTTTTCGTGCTTTGTCGCTCGGCCTCGGGCAGAATGTTGGATGCCTTTTCAACAGCTTGGCTTAGCCGAACCCATTCATCACGCGGTGAAGGATGCGGGTTATACGGAGCCTACCCCGATTCAGACCGCCGCCATCCCCGTCATTCTTCAGCGAATCGACTTAATGGGGATTGCCCAAACAGGCACCGGAAAGACCGCCGCCTTTGTCCTTCCCCTCCTCTCCATGATGGCAACGCAACCTCCGCAACATCGTGGAATCCGGGCTTTAATAATGGTTCCCACCCGAGAGTTGGTCGTGCAAGTGGAGGAAAATGTTCACACCTACGCCCGTCACCTTCAACTTCGCATCGCCACCATCTTTGGCGGAGTGAGTGAACGGCCTCAAATTCGTGCTCTTCAACAGGGCGTCGATTTGGTGGTGGCGACCCCAGGAAGACTTCTCGACCTCATCCGAGGACGCGAACAGAGCCTGCGCACACTTGAATTTTTGGTCTTGGACGAAGCGGATCGAATGCTCGATATGGGATTCGTCCCAGCCATCCGACAGATTGTCCGGCTGCTCCCTCGCCAGCGGCAGACGCTTCTCTTTTCCGCCACCCTATCCCGTGAGGTGGAAAAATTAACGCGTGAGTTCATGCATAACCCGAAACTGATTGAGATCGGACGCCGATCAAATCCCGCCGAAACGGTGACCCAATACCTCTTCGAAGTCTCTCACCATGCCAAATCCTCTCTTCTGTCCCATCTTCTCAAGAATGAGGCCATGAAGACGGTCTTGGTCTTTTCCCGTACGAAACACGGGGCCGACCGCATCGCCCGCCGGTTGGAATCACTCCGAATTTCGTGCGCCACATTGCATGCCAACCGGTCGCAAAATCAGCGCTTACGAGCATTGCAGGATTTTAAAACTGGACGAGTTCGCGTCCTGGTTGCCACCGATATTGCTGCCCGAGGAATCGACGTAGAGGGGATTTCTCACGTCATCAACTACGACTTTCCTCGCCACCCAGAGGACTACGTCCACCGAATCGGACGTACTGGTCGGGCTCACGCGGTTGGCGAAGCCATCAGTTTTCTCGCTCACGATGATTTTGCCCACTTAAAGACCTTGGAGCGTTTCTTAGGTCGTGGAATTTTGCGTCGTAAAGTGGAGGGTTTTTCCGAGCCGGCCAACACCGCTGCCCCCCATCGCCCC
>FLOH01001266.1_pt1 | contig 40474 bp, 41 predicted proteins | sample 756751 | NCBI WGS metagenome assembly FLOH01 (sample SAMEA4026879, study PRJEB14308) | marine metagenome | biome: coastal water; material: water | depth 74 m
TACGCTTGCATGCCCGCGCCGTATCGCCCGACACTTCGGCGGCCTGCGCCGACAGCAGGTTGGTCAACTCCGGGCGCCCCAGATATTTCTCGGCCTTGGCTGCCTTGGCAAGCGCCACCCGGCCTTCCCCGGAGGCAACCGCCATCATGCCTTCGGCCAGCGCCTCATAGCCCTTGCGTTCGCGATTGCGGTCGAAATAGCGGCTGATCGCGGTCTCGTCACCGTTGATGAAGCGCAACACGGCCAGCAGAAGGCCCAGCACGCGAAGCACCATCCAGACCAACACCACTGCCGCCAATCCGACCACGACCGCCTGCAACGGCCCAAGCGTGAACTCCATTCCTGCCACCGCCACGCGGATGCCTTCGGTGCTTTCGGCCAGATGCGCGGCCCCCAGCGTCAATATCGCCACCACCGCCAGGAACGCCGCAATTTTCAGAAATGACCAGATCATCGTGGCCTCCTCAGTTCAGACTTTGGGCCAAGGCGGCCAAGGCTTGGGTTGCCGCCAGTCGGCGCTCGGCGAGCGCTTGCCATGCCGCCAGTTTCGCGCGCGCGGCCTCGGGCAGAGCGGCGATTTCGGCGAGTGACGAGGCAAGATCGTCCCGGCTCAATGCCGCCTCGGCACGCGAAAGCACAGCATCGGCGTCTGTGCCTTCGCGCGGCGCCAGTGATCGCGCCCCGGTCTGCGCCATCTGGAAAGATGCCAGCCGGTCAAGCGTGCTTTCACCCGCGGCCTCTTGGCGCGCGGCAGCCAGCGCCTCTCGTGCCGCCGGCACGAAGGCGCTGCGCAGGACCGCAAGGCTTGGAATGTCGGCGGCAAGCTCGACCGGGACTGTGATCCCCGCCGCCTGAAGCTGCGCCAAGGCATCGGCCATCGGCGCGCCGCTTTCCAGTGTGGCCCGCAGATGCCCGAGCGCCGCCTGCGCCAGAACGCGCGATGCCGATGCCTCGGCTCTGGCGCGCAGGTCAGCCGCTTCCGCTTCGGCAGCCGCGATCCGCGCCGAGGCGGCGGCGGCAGCGGCGGTGATTTCCGCCGAACTGATCTGCGAAGCATCCACCCCTTGCGCAAGTTTCGTGCGCAAATCGGCCAAATCGGCCTGCAACGCGGCAATGGCGGGAGTGGCATCGGGGGCGGCTTCAACGGGTCTTGTCTCAAGCGCCGCCGTTCTGTCTCGCAGGTCGGTCAGCGCGGTTTCCAGCGGCCCGAGATCGGGCGCCTGCGGAATCGTTGCCCGCAGTGCGGCTATTTCGGCACCCAATTCCGCGATGCGCTCCGATTGCCCAGCAGCCACGGCCCGAAGCTCCGCCGAGGCGGGCTGCCAAGATGCGGGCAGCATTGGAAAAACATAGATTGCGGCAGCGGCGCCGAGAGCTGCAGCACACACCCCACCCATCAGCAGCAGCCAAAAGCCACGTTGCCGTTGCGGCTCAGGCGCTGGCGCGGACTCCGGGCGCAAGGCTTCCGATTCGGGCAGAGCCACGTCGCTGCCAGGTTCCTCGATCATTGCCTGATCGACCGCTTCGGGAGCGGAGAGGTCGGGCGTGTCCGGGCCCTGTTGTTTTCGTCTTGTCACGGCGCCATCCCCCAAACCAATACCTCAGCTAAATCTAAGCACCCGAAGGCGCCGCCTCAAGGCGCCAATAGCCGCGCCAGTGCCGCCAACATTCCTTCTGCGTCCGGCTGCTGCGCGACCTCCAGCCGCACCGGGCGCAGGATCGCACATGGAACGGTTACCGCCGCGCTGATCGCCGCGATCATCAGAGGCGCAGACGCCGAAGACGCCGCATCGGCCAGCAGCTGTGCTGATCGCGGCGAAAAGACCGGCACCAGAAGCGGCGTGGTTCCGCGCAGGGCGGCGATACCAGCATTGGGCATCGACTGTGAAATCTGGTCATAAACCAGCGCCTCAAGAGTCTCTATGCCAGCCGAATTCAGCGTTTCGGCCAGGTTCGACGTAACGTGGCGCCCGCGCGCGTGCAACAATGGCCCGTTGGGGCGTTCGGCGAGAATTTGCTGCACCAGAGCCTGTGAGTTGCCTCCGCCGACCATGACAGAGAATCCTGCCTCTGCCGCCACCTGTGCGGTACGTGCTCCCACGCACCACGCACGCCGCCCATTGGCCGGCGAGAGCGCCCGCAGCGGCGCCACGGCGTTTTCAGATGTAAAAATCAGTTCGCGCGCCACCGGAATCACATCCGCCACCGCGACAATTTTCTGCAGGGGCGCAATCACGATCGGCCAGTTATTGCCGAACTTTGCGGCAAATTGCGTGGCAAACCGGCGCGATTGCGCCTCGGGGCGTGTCAGCAGCAGGGTTGGTCGCCGTTCAGGCACATGCGTCCCCGGGATTGTGCGGGTTGTGGCCCGGTGTTACCTGCCATTGAACAGCAAGGCAACCGGCACCCATGAGCACCGAGCTTACACTTCTTGGCATCGAGAGCAGCTGTGATGACACGGCGGCTGCGGTGGTGCGCCTGCGCAATGGGCGCGGCGATGTATTGGCCTCGGTGGTCGCCGGGCAGACCGAGTTGCACGCGGCGTTCGGAGGGGTGGTGCCTGAACTTGCGGCGCGCGCGCATGCCGAAAAACTGGACCTTTGCGTCGAGGAGGCACTTTTACGTGCGGGGCTAGGGCTGCACGATCTTGACGCGGTGGCGGTGACGGCCGGCCCGGGGCTGATTGGCGGCGTGTTGTCGGGCGTGATGTGCGCCAAGGGTATTGCTGCCGGGGCCGGGTTGCCGCTGTTGGGTATCAATCACCTCGCCGGGCACGCGCTGACCCCGAGACTTACCGATGGACTGGCATTTCCGTACCTGATGCTGCTGGTCTCTGGCGGCCACTGCCAGTTTCTTCTGGTGCACGGTCCACAGACGTTCACGCGAATTGGCGGCACCATCGATGACGCGCCCGGCGAAGCTTTTGACAAGACCGCCAAGCTTCTCGCTTTGCCGCAGCCGGGGGGGCCTTCGGTCGAGGCCGAGGCCGCCCGGGGCGACCCCAAACGCTTTACCTTTCCGCGCCCGTTGCTGGACCGACCGGGTTGCGACATGTCGTTTTCCGGGCTGAAGACCGCGCTGCTTCGGGCCCGGGATTCGGTTATGGTTGCAGGCACGTTGCGCCACCAGGACCGGGCCGACCTTTGCGCCGGTTTTCAGGCGGCGGTTGCGGGAGTTTTGGCGGAAAAGTCTCGCCGCGCCTTACACGAATATCTGGCGCTTTCTCCGAAGTCTCCCGCTTTCGCCGTGGCTGGAGGGGTGGCCGCAAACAAGGCGATTCGGGCCGCGTTAGAGACTGTTTCGGCGGAAGCTGGCGCGGCTTTCGTCGCTCCACCGCTGGCGCTCTGCACCGACAACGCGGCGATGATCGCCTGGGCCGGTATCGAGCGGTTTCGCGCCGGCGTGCGCGACGGCATGGACCTTTCAGCGCGACCGCGATGGCCACTCGACGAGGCGGCGCCGGCCATGCTCGGGTCTGGCAAGAGGGGGGCAAAGGCATGAACGTGGCGGTTTTGGGCGCGGGGGCCTTTGGCACCGCGCTGGCGGTGGCGCTGGCACGGAACGGCACCGTGATGCTTTGGGCGCGAGATGCCGCGCAAACTGCCGAAATGCAGCAAACACGAATGAACGCGCGGCGGTTACCGGGCGTTATGCTGCCCGAAAACGTCTCTGTTATGGCCAAGATCGAGGAGACAAACTCCGCAAGCATCGTGCTTCTCGCCGTTCCGGCACAGAAACTGGCAGGATTTCTCGCCGAGCATGCCGGGCTTCTGGACCACCGCCGTCTGATCGCCTGTTCAAAGGGCATCGACATCGCGTCAGGCCGGGGACCGCTTGCACTTATCGGCTCGGCCTGCCCCCACGCCATTGGCGCCTTGCTAACCGGACCCAGCTTTGCGGCCGATATCGCCGGGGGCCTGCCCACCGCGCTTACCCTTGCCTGCCGTGACGATTCGGCGGGCGCTGCGCTGCAGGCGCGTCTGTCCACGACCACATTGCGGCTTTACCGAACGACCGATACCGCAGGCGCGGAACTTGGTGGCGCGTTGAAAAACGTGGTGGCAATTGCCGCGGGTGTGGTGATCGGTGCGGGTTTGGGAGATTCGGCACGTGCCGCGCTGATGACCCGGGGCTTTGCGGAAATGGGCCGTCTTGCCTCGGCCTATGGGGCGCGGCCCGAAACTCTGGCGGGGCTTTCGGGCCTCGGCGATCTGGTGCTGACCTGCACATCTGCACAGTCGCGCAACTTCCGCTATGGTCACGCGCTTGGCGCGGGGGCAAAGTTTGACCCGACAGTCACCGTCGAGGGAGTTGCAACCGCGAAAGCCGTCACTATTCTGGCGAAACAGCTTGAAGTCGAGATGCCGATTGCCAGCATGGTTTCGGCGCTCGTGGACCGCAAGATCACCGTGGCCGAGGCCACCTTGGCGCTTCTCGCGCGCCCGCTGAAACAGGAGTAAACATGCTTTTTGCCGTCATCTGCCGGGACAAACCCGGCGCCCTGCAAACGCGGATGGATACCCGCGCGGCGCATCTGGCCTATATCGAAGCGACCGGCATTGTGCGCATGGCTGGGCCGTTCATCGAATCGGCTCAGATGTGCGGCTCGTTGATCGTGCTGGAGGCAGAGAACCTTGTGGCGGCGCAAGCTTGGGCGGCGGCGGACCCCTACAATCTTGCTGGGTTGTTCAGGTCAGTATCGGTGACCGAGTGGAAGAAGGTCATCGGCTGATGGCCAAATGGCTGTTCAAATCTGAGCCGAACGTCTGGGGCTGGGCGGATCAACTCGCCAAGACACCGGCAGGCGAGGAGTGGCACGGGGTTCGCAACTATCTGGCTCGCAACAACATGCGCGCCATGAGGCTGGGCGATCAGGGGTTTTTCTACCACTCCAATATCGGCAAGGAGATTGTGGGTATTGTCGAGGTTTGTGCGCTCAGCCACCCCGACAGCACAACCGACGACCCGCGCTGGGACTGCGTCGATATTCGCGCGCTGCGCCCCCTTGTGCGGCCTGTCAGTCTTGCGCTGATCAAATCGGACCCGCGACTTGCGCAAATGGCGTTGGTGAAATGTGCGCGACTGTCGGTGCAGCCCGTCACCAACGATGAATGGCGGATCGTGTGCGAATTGGGCGGCATCGCACCCTGATCGTGAAAATGGAGGGTCCCGGCACCCCTGCCCAGGACCCTCCACCACCCCACGTGCTCCCCTGCGCACCACACGTGAATCTGAAAGGTCCCGGCCATCCTGGCCCGTGGTCCGCTTCTAGCGGTTCATGGGCTTTTGTGCAAGCCAAGCATGAGTATAAATCTACACGAATACAATTGGTTAAGGTTAAGCGAACGTTAACCAATCTTCCTGGCGGCCAACGCAAGGTAGTGCGGAAGCGCTGCCTCGGCGAGATCGGCGTAGTGACCGCTCAACTCTGGCAACGGCCCTTCAGCCGCGTCAAACCCGGTGGAACGATGCACGGCACCGTACCAATGCGCCGCCCAAACGCCATCGGCCGGGTTGCCGCCGGCGGGCCAATGCAGCATTGCCGGAGTATAGTCGAGGCCGATTGCTTCGCACAGGTTTCGCAGCATCGTTTCGGGTGCGGCCCGGATGTCGGTTGAATCGATTACCACTGGTTGCGCTCCCCAGCTTTCGATCTCGGCGAATAGGCGCGTCTGCTGCACATAGCCAAGATCTTCCAGCGTGGGGTCCTGGCGCTTTTTTGCATAGGAGGCCACCACGCGCGCCGGATGCCGGATAAGAAACACGTTGGTACAGTGCTTTGCCCATTCCAGCGGAAAGTCGTCAATCATGTGATGGGTCATGTGCTTCATGTAAAAGTGGCTCTGTTCCGGCGAAATCTGCCTCTGGCATTGCGCGGCAACATCCTTTGGGTCGTGGCTTTGAGACGCGAGAATCTCTTTGCGCATCGGATGATCCGCCCCCGTCGCGGCCAGATAAGCGGCGTAAAAAGGCTCGTCACAGACCGCGCAGTCGCCGCGTGCGAAAAAGGCATACATCATCGCCGTGGAAAGGTTCCGCGGCCCGGACCACATTGCCAGCCTCATTGCGCCACCAATGCCTTGTAAAGCCCGCGCAATCTTTCGGTCATCGGCCCCATCTGCCCGGTGCCGATCTGGCGACCATCGATCGACCCCACAGGAGTCTGCGCACCAAAAGTGCCAGTCAGGAAGGCTTCATCGGCGGAATACGTCTCTAACAGGCCAAAATTGCGCTCGAAAACCGGAATTCCGTTGCGCCGGCAAACCTGAATGACCTTGGCGCGGGTGACCCCGTTCATGCAGTAATCCCCGGTGCTGGTCCAGACCTCGCCCTTACGCACGATGAAGAAGTTACAGGCATTTGTGGTGTTCACAAAGCCATGCACATCAAGCATCAGCGCCTCGTCGGCGCCGGCCTTTTCGGCCGCGATACATGCAAGAATACAATTGAGCTTGCTGTGGCTGTTCAGCTTTGGGTCCTGCGTCATCGGCAACCCCCGCAGGTGCGGCACCGTGGCAAGCCGAATCGGGCGCGGGATGTTGGGCCGGGAGTGCTCCATGATGATGACCATCGTCGGGCCCTGCCGCGACAGGGCCGGATGCTGAAACGGGCGGTGCTTCACGCCCCGCGTCACCATCAGCCGCGCGTGGCAATCGGTAACGAAGCCGTTGGCTTTTTGTGTCTCTATCAAGGCCGAAACCACGCCCTCTGGCGTCAGGCCGATATCCAGATCAATGGCCTTGGCGGCCTCGAAAAGCCGTTCGATATGCTCGTCCAGAAAAGCCCATCGTCCATCGTAAAGCCGCAACCCCTCCCAAACCCCGTCGCCGAGCAGGAAGCCGGAATCATAGACGCTGACCGTCGCCTGCGCTTTCGGCACGATGCGGCCGTTGACATAAATCAGAATCGAATCGTTACGAATGTCTTCTTCGGCCTGATGCGTGGCGACGTGATCGCTCATGGGGGTCCTCCGTTTGCGCAAGGCTATGCGCGCGCATTGCCAATTGCCAGTGGCGAAAGATACCCTCCCATGCGCCCGGATCGCGGCAGGTCTTGAGGTTGCTCACGGCTCGCGTGCCAGCCCCGCGCTACAGGTGTGCGGCGCAACCGCCAACCGCATAGCGGGGCGTTGGGTCCGGCACGTGCGGGCACGTGGAGCGCGCCATTCCACAAGCTCTCTCTCAGGCAGGTTTCATTGGCCCGCTGCTTGCGGCAATTCGAAGCTACTCTGCGGCCGTTATGTTCAGCCGAACGGGCGCAAGCCCTTCGATACTGCCCGTGATCACATCTCCGGGGTGCACGGCGCCAACACCCGCAGGCGTGCCGGTGTAGATCAGGTCTCCCGGTCCAAGGTGATAGAGGGTCGAAAGATGGCTGACCAACTCCGCAACGCTCCAAACCATATCGGCAAGCAGCGCGGATTGCCGTACCACACCGTTCACGCTTAACGCGATCTGCTGCGGCCCCACGTCGCCAAAGGTGGCACGCCGTGTGATCGGGCCCAACACCGCCGAATTCTCGAAGTCCTTGCCGGTATCCCAGGGCCGCCGCTTTTCTTTCGCCGCGCCCTGCAAATCGCGTCGCGTCATGTCGAGCCCGCAGGCAAAACCAAAGATGATGCCGGAAGCCTCGGCGATAGGAATGCGGAAAGCCGCAGCGCCCAGCGCTACTACCAGCTCCATCTCATGGTGATAATCTGTTGTACCGGGCGGATACGGCACGGTCGCGCCCGAGAGCGTCAGAGCGAGCGACGATTTCGTGAAGTAGAACGGCGCTTCGCGGTCTACCTCGCCGCCCATTTCGCGAGCGTGCTCGACATAGTTGCGCCCCACACAAAATATGCGCCTTACCGGATACAGAGCGGTTTCACCTAGCACCATTGCGGTGCGCACCGGTTCGGGTTCAAAAAGATAGTTCATCCTGCGCTGCCTTCCAGAAATGCCTCTAGCACCCTCCGGCGTCTTCTTGGTCCAAATACTCTCCGGGGGTCCGGGGGCCCCCCCCGGCTTCCCTATCGTCCCTGCCCGAGCCTGCAAGCCGCAATCGCGGCCATGTTCAGGATGTCGTTCACTGTCGACACCATCGAGCATAGCTGGATCGGCTTTTCCACCCCGGTCAGAATTGGCCCGATCACCGTGGCGCCCGCCATTTCCTGCATCAGCTTCACCGAGATCGAGGCCGAGTGCCGCGCCGGCACCACCAGCACATTGGCAGGCCCGGTTAGCCGGCAGAACGGATAATTTGCCATCTGCTCCACATTCAGCGCCACATCCGCGGTCATCTCGCCTTCATACTCGAAATCGACCCCGCGCCCGTCCAGCACCTTCGCGGCCTCGTACATCTTGGTGGCGCGCTCGCTGACCGGGTAGCCGAAGGTCGAAAACGACAGGAAAGCCACCCGCGGCTCGATACCAAGCCCCCGCGCTACCTGCGCGCCGCGCTCGGCAATGTCGGCCAGATCGTGCTCGTCGGGCCATTCATGCACCAAGGTGTCGCCGATCAGCACGATCTTGCCCTTGTGCAGAACCGCCGTAATTCCCACCGCGCCATCCGAGGCCTTTGCATCGAACACATGGTTGATCAGCCCCAGCACATGCGGCCCCTTGCGTGTGGCGCCGGTGATCATGCCGTCGCCGTGCCCGTGCGCCAGCATCAGCGCCGCGAACACATGCCGGTCACGTGTTGCCAGTTTGTGCACATCTTCGCGGTCGGAACCCTGCCGTTGCAAGCGCTTGTAGATGAAGGCCTTATACATCTCCATATGCGGCGTTTTGGCCGAGTTCACGACCTCAAGCTCGTGCACCGCATCACCCAGACCGGCCGCCTCCAGCTTTGCTTTCACGTCCGAATCGCGCCCCACTACCAGAGCCTTGCCCTGCCCAGAGCGCTGCCATGCCACGGCGGCACGCAACACGCGCGGATCGTCGCCTTCGGCAAAGATGATGCGGGCTTGGGCGGCGCGGGCGCGGGCGTGTATGCCTTGTAGGATGGTCGCGGTCGGGTCCATCCGTGCCTTCAGCGAAAGCTCATAGGCGGCCATGTCGATGATCGGTCGCCGCGCAACGCCGGTTGCCATCCCCGCCTTGGCAACCGCAGGCGGGATCACATAGATCAGCCGGGGGTCGAACGGCGTGGGGATGATGTAGTCGCGCCCGAAGCTCAGTTTGCGCCCATAGGCCACCGCCACTTCGTCCGGAACGTCCTCGCGCGCCAGCGCCGCCAACGCGTGCGCACAGGCCAGTTTCATTTCGTCATTGATGGCACGGGCGTGAATATCCAGCGCCCCGCGGAACAGATAGGGGAAGCCCAGAACGTTGTTGACCTGGTTGGGGTAATCGCTGCGCCCGGTGGCGACGATCGCGTCGGGCCGCGCCGCCTGTGCCTCTTCCGGCGTGATTTCAGGGTCCGGGTTGGCCATTGCAAAGATCACCGGGTTCGGCGCCATTGTGGCGACCATCTCGCCAGTGACCGCGCCCTTGGCCGACACCCCAAGAAATACGTCGGCCCCGACCATAGCCTCTTGCAGCGTGCGCAAGTCGGTGCGCGCGGCATGCGCCGATTTCCACTGGTTCATACCCTCGGTCCGGCCCTGATATATGACGCCTTTGGTGTCGCACATGATGCAGTTGTCCTGCTGCGCGCCCATCGTCTTGATCAGTTCGAGGCAGGCGATCCCCGCCGCCCCCGCGCCATTCAGCACGATCCTGCAGTCTTCGATTTTCTTGCCGCTCAGCTCCAGCGCGTTGATCAATCCAGCCGCGCAGATCACCGCTGTGCCGTGCTGGTCGTCATGAAACACCGGAATGTCCATGATTTCCTTCAGCCGCTGCTCGATGATGAAACACTCCGGCGCCTTGATGTCTTCAAGGTTGATGCCACCGAAGGTGGGCCCCATCAGCGACACCGCCTTGATGATCTCTTCGGGGTCTTCGGTGTCCAGTTCTATGTCGATCGCGTTCACGTCGGCAAACCGCTTGAACAATACCGCCTTGCCTTCCATCACTGGCTTTGATGCCAGCGCGCCAAGGTTTCCCATACCCAGGATCGCCGTGCCGTTCGAGATGATCGCCACCATGTTGCCTTTGACGGTATAGTCATAAGCGGTTTCAGGGTGGTCGGCGATGGCCTGCACCGGCACCGCGACACCCGGGCTATAGGCCAGGCTCAGGTCGCGCTGGGTAGTCATCGGCTTGGTGGCCGTGATCTCGTATTTGCCGGGGCGCGGATCTTGGTGGTAGGCCAGCGCTTCTTCTGGCGTGATGCGGTGCTTGGTGGACATGGGCGAATCCTTCTGTGCTTCGTTCTGCATACAACCGCTGTGTCATCGTCTCAACCGTGCTGCGTGAATCCGGAACCAAGTTTGCGCCATGCGACGGGGGCCAAAATCGCAATTACGGCCGCTGCGGCCCAAAACGGCAGCGTCGGCGCAGCCTCGAGACCCGGCAGAGCGCCAGGCACGACGGTGTCACGAAAACCCTTGGCGATACCCACCACGCGCGCCGCAGATTTCAACCCGGCGGAAAGCGCGGGTTGTCGAACGCCTTGCGCAGCCGCCGAGGGCGGTGACGTTGATTGCCGCAGCTTAGACCCGGCCAGCAAAACACCGCGACGCGCAGCGTATCGGCCGCGGCGACCAGCCGCTGTCGTTGGGTGCCAACCGTTACTATGCCAGCCAAAATCGCAAATGAAATCATGCCCGCACAGCGCCATCGGCGCGTGGGCGACGCCGTCCCGCTCCAGAACCTCGACGCCGTCGGCAAGGTTGGTTGGACCGCGCGCGCAATGAAGCACCAACCGGCACCCGCCAAAGGGGGGGTAATTTGCATAGCCGGACTCAGATCGGTTTGCATTCAGTCGCGGCGACACTAGAAAGAGGGCCAAGACCAAAGACAAGGCCGATGATGAGCACCGATGTGGTCACGCCGATGATGACGCAGTATCTGGAAATCCGGGACGCCAACCCCGGTGCGCTGCTATTTTATCGCATGGGCGATTTTTATGAGATGTTCTTTGATGATGCCATTGCTGCGTCAGCCGCGCTCGATATTGCGCTGACCAAACGTGGCTTTCACCTCGGGAAAGATATTCCGATGTGCGGTGTGCCAGTGCATTCCGCCGAGGGTTATTTGCTGACGCTCATCCGCAAAGGCTTTCGCGTGGCGATTGCCGAGCAGATGGAAGACCCTGTCGAGGCACGAAAGCGCGGCGGCAAATCGATAGTGGCGCGCGCCGTCGTGCGGCTGGTCACACCCGGAACCTTGACCGAAGAGAGCCTGCTGGAGGCGCGGCGACACAACTTTCTGGCCGCATGGGCCGAAGTGCGTGACGATGCGGCGCTGGCTTGGGTCGACATTTCGACCGGCGAGTTTCGCGTAATGCCCTGCCCGCTGACGCGGCTGGCGCCAGAACTTGCCCGCCTGTCTCCGCGGGAACTGCTTGTAACCGATGCCCGTGAGGGCGATTTGGGCGATATAGTCTCTGATTTACGCATCGCGTTGACGCCTTTGGGGCGCGCGAGTTTCGACAGTCTGGGCGCCGATCGGCGGCTTTGCGCGCTGTTCGGGGTTGGGACGCTTGAGGCGTTTGGCGCTTTTTCGCGCGCCGAAATGGGGGCTATGGGAGCAATCGCCGACTATCTCGACCTGACCCAGCGCGGCAAGCTGCCGTTGTTGCGCGCGCCGGTGCGGGAGTCCGCCGGAAGCGCCGTGCAGATAGACGCCGCGACCCGCCGCAATCTGGAACTGACGCAATCGCTTTCGGGGGGCCGCGAGGGCTCGCTGTTGGCGGCGATTGACCGCACCGTCACCGCCGCCGGCGGGCGACTTTTGGAGCGGCGCGTTTCAGCCCCCTCGCGTGATCTTGCTGAGATCCGGTCGCGGCACGAAGCGGTGCGGTTTTTGCTTGATCAGGGTCCGTTTTCGCAGGCCCTGCGCACCGATCTGCGGCGTTGTCCAGATCTTGACCGCGCGCTTTCGCGGCTGGCGGTCGACCGTGGCGGGCCACGTGACATGGCGGCAATCCGGAACGGGCTGGCGCAGGCCGGGCGCATTGCCGAAAAACTCGGCGCATCAGACGCTCCGGCGCGGCTGATGGAAGCGGCGACGGCGCTGGTAGGGCACGAAGCGCTTGTGCAGTTGCTGGATGCAGCGCTGGTAGCTGAACCGCCGCTGCTGGCGCGCGATGGCGGATTCATCGCGCCCGGATATGATGCCGCGCTTGATGAGACCCGCAGACTGCGCGACGAGGGGCGCGGGGTTATTGCCGGGCTGCAGGCGGACTACATTGCACAAGCCGGGGTTGCCGGGCTGAAGATCAAGCATAACAACGTGCTTGGATACTTTATCGAGATCACCCCCACCCATGCCGAACGGGTACTTGCGCCGCCGCTGAACGAGACCTTCATTCATCGCCAAACAACTGCCGGGCAAGTGCGGTTTACGACACTTGAACTGAGTGGGCTTGAAACACGCATTCTGAACGCCGGAAATCATGCACTTGAGATCGAAAAACGGCTCTATTCTAGCCTGAAGGGCGCTATTCTTGCCCATGCTGGACCAATTGGCGAGGCAGCGCGGGCGCTCGCCGAGATTGACCTTGGCGCGGGCTTTGCCGATCTTGCGTCGGGTGAAGATTGGGTACAGCCGCGCCTTGATGAAAGCCGGGCCTTTGCGGTTGAGGGCGGGAGACATCCGGTCGTGGAGTTTGCGCTTCGGCGTACGGGCGAGGCGTTCGTGGCCAACGATTGCGCCCTGACGTCGGGAGAGACGCCGGCCGTCTGGCTGCTGACCGGCCCGAACATGGCCGGTAAATCTACTTTTTTGCGGCAGAACGCGCTGATTGCACTTCTGGCGCAGGCGGGTAGCTTTGTTCCGGCCCGCAGCGCGCATATTGGCCTGATCAGCCAGATGTTCAGCCGGGTTGGCGCTGCCGATGATCTGGCGCGCGGGCGCTCCACCTTTATGGTTGAGATGGTTGAAACCGCAGCGATCCTGAACCAGGCAGACGACCGAGCCTTGGTAATTCTTGATGAAATTGGGCGCGGCACGGCGACCTACGACGGGCTTTCAATCGCTTGGGCGGTGCTGGAGCATTTGCACGGCGTGAACCGATGTCGCGCGCTATTTGCCACGCATTACCACGAAATGACCGCGCTTTCGGCCAAGCTGAGCGGGGTGCAGAATGCCACCGTTACGGTAAGGGAATGGAACGGTGAGGTGATCTTTCTGCACGAGGTCAAAAAGGGTGCCGCCGATCGCAGCTACGGGGTGCAGGTTGCGCGGCTTGCCGGGCTGCCGGCGTCAGTCATCGAGCGTGCCAAAGTGGTACTGGAGGCACTGGAATCGGGCGAGCGAGAAGGCGCAGCCAGGCAGCGCGCGATGATCGATGATTTACCCCTGTTTCGTGTCGTACCCGCCGGCAGCCTTGCCGCACCCAAGGCACCTAAGGGTCCGACAAAGCTCCACGAGCGGTTGAAAGCGCTGCACCCGGATGAGATGACGCCGCTTGACGCCCTTGCCGCGCTTTATGAGCTTAAGGCAATTCCACCTGAATAGAGCCGACTTTCAGGACTTTGGCGTGGACGAAACCCCGACCTGCGCAGGACGCAGAAGTCGGTCGTACAGCATGAAGCCTTCAGCCATTACCTGAATGATGTCGCCTGCCTTGGTGCCCGGCAGCGGCGCCTCGAACATCGCCTGATGCTGCGCGGGGTCGAAAGCGTCGCCGGGCTGCGGCGCGATCAACTCCATGCCGTGCTTGATGAACACGTTGAGCAACTCGCGCAGCGTTAGCTCCACGCCCTCAATCAGGCCAGCAGCTGCGGCGCGCTGCTCCTCGCCAGCCGCATCGAGCGCGCGACGCAGCGCGTCGTAAACCGGCAACAGGTCGCGCGCCAGTTTGCTGCCGCCGTATTGTTCGGCCTCGCGGCGGTCACGCTCACCGCGCTTGCGGACGTTTTCGGCATCGGCAAGCGCACGAATGAATCGGTCGCGCATGTCATCACGCTCGGCGCGCAACGCCTCGATTTCGCCAAAACTTTCGTCAAAATCCTCGTCGATTTGTGCTTGGTCTTCGGCAATCTCGTCTTTTTTCATCTCGCTCATGCTCTCACCCCTTGCCCCGGTCCGCCAGCATACGCCCGACCAGCTGCGCTGTATAATCCACTATCGGCACGATCCGCCCGTAGTTGAGTCGCGTCGGCCCGATCACGCCCACCGCACCGATAATCTTTCGGTCAGCGTTCATATAGGGAGACACCACCAGAGAGGAACCCGAAAGTGAAAAAAGCTTGTTCTCGGAGCCGATGAAAATGCGCACACCTGCGCCAGATTCGGCCAAATCCAGAAACTCGGCAATGTCGCGCTTACGCTCCAGATCGTCGAACAGGCTGCGCACCCGGTCAAGATCGGCGTCTTGCGCGTCGATCAGATTGGCGCGGCCGCGCACAATGAGTCGTTCGTGCGGTTCACCGGCGTTCTCCCATAGCGCAAGTCCGCTTTCAACCATCTCGCGGGCGACGCTGTCGAGCTCCTGCCGGCGGGACGCGATCTCAAGCGTCATGTGGGCGCGAAGTTCAGAGAGGGTGCGGCCTTCGGTGAACGCGTTGAGAAAGTTCGCCGCCTCGCGCATCGACGAGAGTGTTTGCCCGCGTGGCGGCGAAAAAACGCGGTTTTCTACCTGCCCGTCGGCAAATACCAGCACCACAAGGGCGCGGTCGGGTGAAAGGCTGACAAACTCGATATGGCGGATCGGCGCCTCGTGCTTGGGTGTCAGTACCAGACTTGCCCCATGCGTGATCGCGGACAGCGCGGCGCCGACGCGGTCGAGGACCGGGCCGACATCGTTTTCATTGGAACCGAGCGTCGCATCGATCTTTTCGCGATCTGCGCTCGAAAGCAGAGAAACCTCCATCAGGCCATCCACGAACATCCGCAGCCCGGCCTGCGTTGGAATGCGGCCGGCCGAAACATGCGGGCTGTCCAGAAGCCCCATATACTCGAGATCCTGCATCACATTGCGCACCGTGGCGGCGGACACTTTTTCGCTGAGACTGCGTGTCAGTGTGCGCGAGCCGACCGGGTCGCCAGTGTCCAGATAGCCTTCGACGACGCGGCGAAATACCTCGCGCGAGCGGTCATTCATTTCTGCCAGAAGTTTCGATGCGTCGGCCATGTTCCGTCCTCTGACCAGAGGTAAGGGCGCTGCGGGGGCGCGTCAATCGGGGTTGCATGATTGACCGCAGGGCCTGTAATTGGCGCGACAACAGGAAAGGACCCTTCCATGCGCCCCTCTGGCCGAAATCTGAACGACATGCGCCCTATCGTGATCGAAACCGGGGTGATGCGGCACGCCGAGGGCTCTTGCCTGATCAAGATGGGCGACACCCAGGTGCTGTGCTCGGCCACCATTGAAGACCGGGCGCCGTCGTTCCTGAAGGGCAGCGGGCTTGGTTGGGTCACGGCCGAGTACGGCATGCTGCCGCGCGCCACCAACAGCCGCAACCGGCGCGAGGCCGCGGCGGGAAAGCAATCCGGCAGAACTCAGGAAATTCAACGCCTTATTGGGCGGGCTCTGCGCGCGGGCGTGGACCGTGTGGCACTGGGTGAACGGCAAATCGTGATCGACTGCGATGTTTTGCAGGCCGACGGCGGCACCCGCTGCGCATCAATCACCGGCGGGTGGGTGGCGCTTCGGATCGCGGTGAACAAGTTGCTGAAGACCGGCATCATAACCTCGGACCCGCTGGTTGACCATGTCGCCGCCGTGTCATGCGGAATTTATGCGGGCCAACCGTTGCTGGATCTCGACTATGCCGAGGACAGCGAGGCGGGAACCGACGGCAATTTCATTCTTACCGGCCGTGGGCGGTTGATCGAGGTTCAGATGTCGGCTGAAGGCGCCACATTCTCGCGTGACGAGATGAGCAAGTTGCTGGATCTGGCAGAGGTCGGGGTCGCGGCCCTAGTGACCGCGCAGAAGGCGGCGCTTGCATGAGGCTGTTTTCGGGAGACAGGCTTCTGATTGCCACACATAACGCGGGAAAACTGGCGGAAATGGCGGCGTTGCTTGCTCCGTTCGGCATCTCCTGTGTTGGCGCAGCGGAGCTGGGACTGCCCGAACCAGAGGAAACCGAAAGCACTTTTCTTGGCAACGCCAGAATCAAAGCGCATGCGGCGGCCAAAGCGACCGGGTTGCCCGCTCTCGCCGACGATAGCGGTATCGAGGTGGACGCCTTGGGGGGAGCACCGGGCGTTTATACTGCGGACTGGGCGCAAACCGCGACCGGACGTGACTTTGGCTTGGCGATGGCGCGAACCTGGGCCGAGTTAGAGACTGTTTCTGCACCACTCCCGCGCCACGCACGATTCCGCTCGACCCTAGTTCTGGCCTGGCCGGATGGGCATGACGAGGTTTTCGAGGGCAAGGTTGAAGGATCGGTGGTCTGGCCGATGCGCGGGCAACAGGGCCACGGGTATGATCCGATGTTTGTGCCTGACGGTTATGTGATCACATTTTCCGAAATGGGCCCGGCACTGAAAAACCAGATCAGCCACCGCGCCGACGCTTTTCGCAAACTGGTGGCCTGTTTTGGAGAGAGGGTGCGGCGAATTTCTACCGGGTCGCCATTTGAGGCGGCGATGGGCTACAGCCGCGCCGTCATAAAGGGGCCATGGTGTTTTGTTTCGGGCGTTACCGGATACGATTATACGACAATGGTGATGCCGGAGGACGTGGCGGCCCAGGCCCACAACTGCTTTGGAACTATCGAGTCTGTTCTGACGGAGGCGGGGTTTTCAATGAGCGACGTAGTGCGAGTGCAGTACACCGTGACTGATGCCCGCCTCTTGGACGATCTGGTTCCAGTACTCGGCTCCGCTCTCGGTGCGATCAGGCCTGCGGCGACGATGGTAATTGCGGGGTTGATTCGCCCCGAAATGAAGGTCGAAATCGAAGTTACGGCCTTCAAGGGCTGACGCATGGAAGACTGGCAACACGGCGGCTTCGGGCTTTATCTGCACTGGCCGTTTTGCGCCTCGAAATGCCCCTATTGCGACTTCAATAGTCACGTCACCACAGAAGTCGACCAGAACCGCTGGAATAGGGCCTATTTGGGTGAGATCGACAGGCTTGGCGCCGAAACCAAGGGCCGGGTTTTGAACACGATCTTTTTGGGCGGAGGGACCCCGTCCTTGATGAGTCCCGATCTTGTTGCGTCGATTCTGGAGCGCGCACGCAAGACCTGGACGATGGCCAATGATCTAGAGGTGACGCTTGAGGCGAACCCGGGCAGTGTTGAGGCGGGGCGGTTTCGCGGCTATGCGCAGGCGGGGGTGAATCGCCTCTCGATGGGCGTGCAGGCGCTGAACGACACCGATTTGCGCCGTCTGGGCAGGATGCATACGGCGGCCGAGGCGCGCGCGGCCTTTGATGTGGCGCGGTCAACGTTTTCACGCGTAAGTTTTGATCTGATCTACGCACGCCAGCAACAGGCTCCTGATGAATGGAAGGCAGAGTTGCAGGAGGCGCTGGCGATGGCGGTTGACCACTTTTCACTGTATCAATTGACGATCGAGCAGGGAACCGTATTTGGGGCTCGCCATGCGCTGGGGGGCCTGAAGGGCCTTCCGGGCGACGATTCTGCTGCAGATATGTATCTGACAACGCAGGATATATGCGAATCGGCGGGGCTTCCCGCTTATGAAACCTCCAACCATGCGCGGCAGGGTGAGGAAAGTCGGCACAACCTGATTTATTGGCGCTACGGAGACTACGCCGGCGTTGGGCCGGGCGCGCACGGGCGGTTGAGCCTGCATGGGAATCGCTGGGCCACCGAGGCGCCGAGGGATCCACAAACCTGGCTTACGCAGGTGGAAGCTTCCGGTGCGGGCGAGATGCCCAGAGAGGCGCTGACACGGGGCGAACAGGCCACGGAGATGCTGATGATGGGAATGCGCCTGAGTGAAGGTGTTGATCTTACTCGGTATTCAAGTCTGGCCGGAGCGCCGCTGGACTCACAGGCGATAGTAGAGTTGCAGGAATTGGGCATGGTTGAGGTTGAGTCGGGGCGGTTGCGAACTATGCGACAGGGGCGCCCGGTTTTGAATGCCATATTGCGGGCATTACTGCCCTGAGGTTGGAATGGGGCTGGTGTACGGCCGCGCACCAGCGGCCTACCGCATCGTGCTGAGTATCTGGCAAAGCTCGTCAAGCTGATCGAGATTGCGGTAGGTGATTACCAGATTGCCGCCGTCGAGCCCCTGATGGTTGATCGCAACCCGCATCCGCAAGTGCGCGGACAGGTCGTTCTCCAAGGCGCGGGTATCTGCGTCTTTTTCAATGCGATGGGGTTGCGGCTTGCCCTTTCCGACACCTTCGGCGGCCGGTGACTTCGTGAGACGCTCGGTTTCACGCACGGACAGCCCTTTTGCGATGACCTGGGCCGCGAGCGCAACCGGGTTCGGGGTAGTGATCAACGCCCGGGCATGCCCTGCGGTAAGTTTTCCCTCACGCAGCCATGCTTGAACCTCTGGCGGAAGCTGCAGCAATCGCAACAGGTTGGCTATATGGCTTCGGCTTTTTGAAAGCGCTTCGGCCATCTTTTCCTGGGTATGGCCAAAGCGCTCCATCAACTGCCGGTAGCCCATTGCCTCTTCCACCGGATTTAGGTCGGCGCGCTGGATATTTTCGATAATTGCGACTTCAAGCACTTCAATGTCTGTCAGATCACGAAGCAAAACGGGAACTTCGTGCAGCTGCGCGATCTGCGCTGCGCGCCAGCGGCGTTCGCCGGCAACGATTTCATAGGTATCGGGCTTGGTTGGGTGGGCACGCACCAACAAAGGCTGGATTACACCTTTTTCCCTGATCGAGGCGGCAAGCTCCTCCAGCGCCGCGGCGTCGAAGTCGCGCCGGGGCTGGTCCGGGTTTGGCGTCAACTTCTCGACCGGAAGCCGTAACTCGGCGCGCGGGGGAGCGCTTTGCGAATTGTCAGTTGGTGGGTTCAGATTCACGTCTGCCATCAGCGCGGAAAGGCCGCGACCAAGGCTGCGGCGCTCGGGCTTTTTACTCGTCATGGTCTGACCCTCTCTGCAACGGTCTGTGCGTGACGCGACAGCAACTCTCGCGCCAGTGTGCGGTAGGCCATACTGCCTTTGGAGTTCGAGTCGTAGGCCAGAACCGATTGCGCAAACGACGGCGCCTCTGACACCCGAACATTTCGTGGGATCATGGTTTTGAACACGATCTCGCCCAGTGTCGCGCGGGCATCTGCTTCCACTTGTTGCGACAGGTTGTTGCGCACATCATACATGGTAAGCACAACCCCCTCAATCCGAAGCGATTTATTTGCGCTAAGCCGGATCTCGCGGATTGTCAGCATCAGCTGTGACAACCCCTCCAGTGCGAAGAACTCCGCCTGAAGCGGGATCAGCACCGAGTCAGCGGCGACCATGGCGTTGATAGTGAGCAGACTGAGAGACGGCGGGCAATCGATCAGGACAAAATCGAACGCATAGACGTCGATGGCGGGTTGGCGCAATGCGTCATGGAGCAGAAAGCTGCGCTTTTCGTTCGAGACCAGCTCCATATCGGCTGAAGACAGGTCGGCGGTGGCAGGGGACAGCCAGACACCAGAGACGGCAGTTTCAAGCAGTATTCGCTCCAGCGGAACGTCGTCGAGAATCAAATCGTAGGTGGTAAGGCGGCGGTCCCCGGGTTCGACGCCAAGTCCTGTCGAGGCGTTACCTTGAGGGTCGAGGTCTACGAGGAGTATACGCTTGCCCTGTTCGGCCAAAGCTGCGGCGAGGTTGATTGCGGTTGTGGTCTTTCCGACTCCGCCCTTCTGGTTCGCAATTGCGATGATTCTCGGGGCGTGCGGGCGCGTCGGATCAGGCACGAGACACTCCTTTGATTTCCAGAACAACCGCGTCGCTGTTCGTCTTACTCGGATGTGGGGTCGCCTCAAAGGCCCAATCTCGACGCGCAGCTTCAACTTCCGCGCGCCAATTGGCCCCTTTTGGAAAAAGGGCGGTGCCGCCCGCGATCAGGTGACGGTCCGCAAGCGCCAAAAGCCGCGAAAGTGGCGCGAGCGCGCGGGCGCTCAGAACCTGCGCACCAGATGGCGAAAGCTCCTCGGCTCTGATGTTGTGAATGTCGCACACCACCCCCGTTTCGCGGGCGACGGTGCTCAGAAAGGCGGCTTTGCGGGCGTCACTTTCGACCAACGTCACTCTTAGACCGGGGGCCTTTTCCGCAGCGACAATTGCGATGATCAGGCCGGGAAAACCGGCACCGCTTCCAAGGTCGATCCAAAGGCCCTTTGATATTGCTGACATTTCCAGCATCTGCGCCGAATCGAGAAAATGGCGCTTCCATACGTGATCGAGCGTCGAGCGCGATACAAGGTTGATGGTGGTATTCCATTTGCGCAGAAGCGCCTCATAAACATCCAGTCTTGCGAATGTTTCACGTGAAACATTCGCAACGTGGGCAAAAAGGTCATGATTCTCGTTCAAGTTCATCCTGCTTTGGTTCTTCTAACCTGACGTAACCTGGCAAGAATAAGCATGAGTGCTGCAGGCGTCACGCCGTCTATTCGCGATGCTTGACCCAGAGTTTGAGGCCGCACATCGCTCAGCTTTCCCTTCAGCTCCTTGGAGAGCCCCGCCAGAGAAAAGTAATCGAACGCGTCTGGAATTGCCCAGGCCTCGTCTCGGGCGATTGCCTCTACCTCGATTGCCTGACGATCTATGTAATTTGCATAAAGTGCGTCTCGGGATAATTGCTCCGCAACATCACCAGAGATGTCGGCCAGCTCCGGTGCCGCCAAAACCAACTCTGCAAAACCAACATCCGGGAATGACAGCAGTTCAAGTGCAGACCTTCGTGTCCCATCCTGATTAACGGAAATGCCCCGGCCAGCAGCCTCATTGGGTGTAAAGACGATTGATTTCAGCCTACTTCGAGCCGCTTCAAGGGCATCCGTCTTCCGCTTGAAGATGTCAGCACGCGCTTTCCCAACACACCCGACATCTAGCCCAAGCGCAGTCAGCCGCTGGTCGGCATTGTCGGCGCGCATCGAAAGCCTGAACTCCGCCCGAGACGTGAACATGCGATAGGGTTCGGCTACACCGCGCGTTACCAGATCGTCTATCATCACGCCGATATAGCTGGTGCTTCGACTGAAAATGATCTGCGCCGCCTCGCTGGTCATCAGCGCTGCGTTCAACCCCGCAGCCATGCCTTGCGCTGCAGCCTCCTCATATCCCGTGGTTCCGTTGATCTGACCGGCGAGAAACAACCCCGGCAGGCTTTTCATTTCCAACGTCTGGCGCAGTGCGCGGGGGTCGATGAAGTCATACTCGATCGCATAGCCCGGCTGCACGATCTCCACACGCTCAAGTCCGCGGATGGATCGGACGTATTCGGCTTGAATGTCCGTGGGAAGCGACGTCGATATCCCGTTGGGGTAGATCGTCGTATCGTCGAGGCCTTCCGGTTCAAGAAAGACCTGGTGCGAGGATTTCTCCGCAAAGCGCACGACCTTGTCCTCGATCGAGGGGCAGTATCTGGGGCCTACACCCTCTATATGGCCGCCATACATCGCTGATCTTTCAAGATTCGCGCGAATGATGTCATGTGTTCGTTCGTTGGTATGGGTAATGCCGCACGCAACCTGGCGCACGAAAGGCTTTTTGTGAAGAAAGGAAAACATCTCGGGTTTTGAGTCACCCGCCTGGCTTTCCAACAGGCTCCAGTCAATTGTTCGCCCATCCAGCCTTGGCGGCGTCCCGGTTTTCAGTCGCCCCCGCGGTAGGCCGAGTTCGCGGAGGCGGTCGGCCAACGCGATGGACGGCCGGTCACCCATGCGGCCCCCTGGGTGCTTGCGGTCACCAATATGGATGACCCCGTTGAGAAAGGTGCCCGCAGTCAAAACCACCGCTTGCGCGGAAAATGCGGTGCCGTCGGCCAGAATTATGCCGCAAACGCGCCCATTCTCCTGCCGCAGATCCGACACCTCGCCTTCGATGACCGAAAGATTGTCCTGTTCGAAAAGGATCCTCTGTACTGCCTGCCGATAAAGCTTCCGGTCTGCCTGCGCGCGCGGGCCCTGCACCGCCGGGCCCTTGCTTCGGTTGAGCAAACGGAACTGGATGCCGGCGTGGTCGGCCGCCCGCCCCATGACTCCATCCATCGCGTCAATTTCACGTACCAAGTGACCCTTACCAAGGCCACCAATCGCCGGATTGCACGACATTACGCCGATCGCATCACGACGTTGGGTGACAAGAGCCGTATCCCGCCCGATCCGCGCCGCCGCATGGGCCGCCTCGGTTCCGGCGTGGCCGCCGCCAATAACAATTACGTCGAAATGTTTCACGTGAAACAGCCTTCACTTTCCAATGCAGAAGCTCGCGAAGATTTCGTCCAGCAAATGTTCCACATCGACGCGCCCGACCAACGATTCAAGCCTTCGCATCGCCACGAACACCTCTTCCGCAGCAACCTCTGCACGTTCGCGGCCTCGGACAACCTCGATACGCGCCCTCTCCAGCGCCTCTGCTGAAGCTTTCAGTGCTGCGCGGTGCCGCTCGCGCGTCATTACACCGGCCGATATCGCTCTGTCACCCAATATACCCGTGATTTCACCGATCAACCAGTCCACGCCCTCTCCTGTCAGCCCAGAAACCCCGAAGCCTTCGTGGGGGGCAAGGTCGGCCTTGCCGCGTACCACCAGGTCTCCGGGCTCCGGTTGCAGTAATGGCACCACTTCGCCATCTACCAGGAACACGCGCAAGTCCGCCATCCGCGCCCGCTCAAGCGCTCTGTTGACACCAATACTCTCGATCACATCATCCGTTTCGCGCAATCCGGCGGTATCCAGAACCGTAACCGCCAGCCCTCCAAGATCGAGGCGCACCTCAATGACGTCTCGCGTTGTGCCGGCGTGCTCCGAGGTAATCGCTGCCTCCCTGCCCGCCAACATATTGAGAAGTGTCGATTTTCCAATGTTTGGCCGACCAACGATCGCCACCTCAAACCCATCCCGGATCCGCTCGGCAGCCCTCACCCGCGCCAATTCAGTGTGCAACGCCGCTGCGACCCTGTCGATCAAAACCAGAACCTCCGGGGCCACGTCCACCGGCACATCTTCATCGACAAAATCGATTGTCGCCGCAATCAATGCAGACGCCCGCAGCAGATCATTACGCCAACCCTCGGTTAGCTTGCCAATCGCTCCTGACAGCACCCGCAGGGCTTGCTTGCGCTGTGCCTCAGTTTCGGCATCGATCAAGTCGGCAAGCCCCTCGACCTGCGTCAGATCGAGCCTGCCATTTTCGAGCGCTCGTCGCGTGAACTCACCCGGTTCCGCCAACCGAAGCCCGGGGATTCCCTGCAGCGCCCGGAAAACCGCTGAAATTGTTGCTACGGCGCCGTGAACATGCAATTCCACAACGGCTTCACCGGTGAAACTCGCCCCTGGGGCAAAGCCGATAATCAGCGCCTCGTCCAGCGCCTCGCCCCCCAACCGCAGGACCCGCAAACCCGCTACCCTCGCTGGGGGCAGCGGTCCCGCCAAGGCCTCCGCAGCCGACCAGGAGTTTGGCCCGGAAATCCGAATCACCGAAACGCCGGCTTTCCCGCGGGCCGAGGCCAGCGCAAAAATCGTGTCCACCACGCTCAACCCCCCGCCGATATTGCGGGCGGGGGCCAGCCAAAAAATCGTGCCCACCCCGCCCACCCCCCCGCCGATATTCGCCAGATCACGCGTTCATGGAATCGAAGAATTCGCTATTGGACTTGGTCTGCTTGAGCTTGGAAATCAGGAATTCGATCGCATCCGTTGTGCCCATCGGGTTGAGAATGCGCCGCAGCAGATAGGTCTTCTGCAAATCCTTGGGATCCACAAGCAATTCTTCCTTGCGGGTGCCAGATTTCAAGATGTCCATCGCCGGGAATACGCGCTTGTCCGCCACCTTGCGGTCGAGCACGATCTCTGCGTTGCCGGTACCCTTGAACTCTTCGAAGATCACCTCGTCCATCCGGCTGCCGGTATCGATCAACGCGGTGGCAATGATCGTCAGGCTGCCACCTTCTTCGATATTGCGCGCAGCGCCAAAGAATCGCTTCGGTCGCTGCAAGGCATTCGCGTCCACACCACCAGTCAGCACCTTCCCCGACGACGGGACCACAGTGTTAAACGCCCGCCCCAATCGCGTGATGCTGTCCAGCAGGATCACCACGTCGCGCTTGTGCTCGACCAATCGTTTGGCCTTTTCAATCACCATCTCCGCCACCGCAACATGGCGCGTTGCTGGTTCGTCAAAGGTCGATGAAATCACCTCGCCCTTCACCGAGCGCTGCATGTCGGTCACTTCTTCAGGCCGCTCGTCGATCAGCAGCACGATCAGATACACTTCGGGGTGGTTTTTCTCGATCGAATTGGCGATGTTCTGCAGCAACACGGTCTTGCCGGTACGTGGCGGTGCCACGATCAGACCGCGCTGTCCTTTGCCAATCGGCGCTACCAGATCGATGATCCGGGCCGAACGGTCCCGTATTGTCGGATCTTCAACCTCCATCTTGAGGCGCTCAGTCGGGTAAAGCGGTGTCAGGTTCTCAAACGCAACCTTGTGCCTCGCCCGCTCCGGGTCTTGAAAATTGATCTGTTCAACCGTGTTCAACGCGAAATAGCGCTCGTTTTCGCCTGGCGCGCGCATCACCCCTTCAACGGTATCGCCGGTGCGCAGCGAGTACTGCCGGATCATCTCGGGGCTCACATAGATGTCGTCCGGGCCCGGAAGATAGTTGGCCGACGGGCTGCGCAAAAAGCCGAACCCATCCTGCACCACTTCCAGTACGCCATCGCCACCAATGTCGATGCCATCCTCGGCGTGCTCTTTCAGGATCGAGAACATCATCTCGCCCTTGCGCATCGTCGAGGCGTTCTCAATTTCCCATTCCTCGGCCATCGAAAGCAGGTCGGCGGGGGTTTTCGCTTTCAGATCGGCGAGGTTCAAACGCTCTTGCGTCATGGCAATACCATCGGCTGGGGCACCAAATCGGTGCGCGGGAAGACAAATTCTGGGCTGAAACCTTGCGGCCGGATGGCCAGGCTCCGCACCCCCTACCGCTCCAAGGTCAAAATGTCAACGAAGCTTCAGAACTTCAGCATTACCGACAGCACGATGATAATCATCAAAACAGTCGGCACCTCATTCATCATCCGGTAGTGCCGGCCGCTCAACCGGTTCTTCCCCTCGGCAAGATCCACCCGCCGTGCCCCCAACCAATAGTGAAACCAGGTCATCGCCAGCACTGCCGCCGCCTTGGTCCAGGGCCAAACCACCGTCCAGCCCACAATTCCCGGGGTGAACACCAACATCAGCCCGAACAGCCAGCTCGCATACATCGCCGGGGCCATGATCGCCTTCAGCAGCAGCCGCTCCTGATGCCGAAACAACAGGTCCATATCGGACCCCGCAACCACGCCAGCCTTTTTCAGCCCCTCGACGTGATACACGAAAAGCCGTGGCAGATAGAACAACCCCGCCATCCACGAGATGACTGCCATCACATGTAGAGCTCTGACCCAAAGGTAGGCGCCAATCAGAAAATCGGTCATGTTGGTTCCTTGTTTCGGACAAGCCTTCTTAAAAACAAGTATATGAAAAGAAAAGATGTTGTAGCAGTAGAACCTGTTGATAACAGAAAAACCTCTGTTGTCCCCAATATCCCCCACAGATCGGCTACACGTGAACAAGTCAGGTGCAAGGCCGGTGTAAACATAAATACGCTTTATAGTTCAATATGTTACGTTCTGATCCTATCAATATAGACCTTGTTGATACTTTGCCAACCAAGCGCGTTTTACGCAGCCCGGCGCAGACCTGTTCCACAACTGGAAAACCTCGACGCGGCTCGGGTGAAACCACCTGAACCCGGCACCAACGTCTTCCGCTTCGTTCGACGGCGGGCTTGCCCCCCGCGCTGTCAGGCTGATATCCACGGATCTATGCACAGCCAGCTTATCCTCGCATCGGCCTCGGAAATCCGCGCTAAATTATTGCGCGGCGCGGGCCTCACCGTTTCCATTCAGACCGCAAATATCGACGAAGACGCCATCCGCGATGCCCTCGTTGCCGAGCATGCTTCCCCGCGCGACCTTGCGGACAAGCTTGCCGAAATGAAAGCCCGCAAGATCTCGCTGCGCGCGCCCGAGGCGCTTGTGCTGGGCGCCGATCAGGTGCTTGACCTTGGTGGAAAGGTATTTGCAAAGCCCACCAGCCCGCAAGACGCCATTGCTCAGCTTTCCGCACTCAGCGGCCAGACTCACAGCCTGCAGTCGGCACTGGTAGTGTGTCAGGCTGGCAAACCGCTCTGGCGGCACGTCGGTTGCGTGCAGCTTACGATGCACCCGCTGTCTCTTCCGGAAATCTCCGATTATGTGACGCAGCACTGGGCTAGCATCCGCGAAGCTGTTGGCTGCTATAAACTCGAAGAGCACGGCGCACGGTTTTTTTCGACCATTACCGGCGATTACTTTACTGTCCTTGGTCTGCCCCTTATCGAGTTTCTCAATTGGCTCCGTGCCCGAGGAGAACTGCCTGATGCCTGACCATCCTCGCATTCCGCTCGCTGGTGTCATCGGCTCACCCGTCGCACATTCCCGCTCGCCTCTTTTGCACGGTCACTGGCTCCGAACCTATGGCATCAAGGGTCACTATATTCCAATGGATGTGGCTACCGAAGACCTGCATCAGGTGCTTGCGGCGCTGCCCAAGGCAGGGTTCGTGGGCTGCAATGTAACAATTCCGCACAAAGTTTCGGTATTGGCGCTCGCCGACATCGTCTCGGACCGCGCCGCCTTGATCGGGGCCGCCAATACCCTTGTCTTCCGCCCGGACGGAAAGATTCAAGCCGACAACACCGACGGCTATGGTTTCATCGCCAATTTGGGCCAATATGCCCCGAACTGGGCGCCCGCCAAAGGCCCCGCGGCGGTGTTTGGTGCCGGCGGTGCCGCCCGCGCCGTGATCACATCGCTGCTGGAAGTCGGCGCTCCCGAGATCCGCGTCTCCAACCGCACCCGCGCCCGCGCCGAAACGTTGCGCGCCGAATTTGGCGCCCGCGTTGTCATTTATGATTGGGTGCAGGCCGGCAATATGCTGGAGGACGCGCTGACCGTCGTGAATACCACGGCCCTAGGCATGGCCGGCAAGCCCGAGTTTCGGGTGCCGCTCGATGCGCTCTCGCACCGTGCTACGGTTGTGGATCTTGTCTACACCCCGTTGAAAACCCGGTTTCTGGCCGAGGCAGAAGCTGCGGGCTGCACCGTGGTCGACGGATTGGGCATGCTGATCCATCAGGCAACCCCTGGTTTTGAGCGGTGGTTCGGCCACCGTCCCGAGGTGGACGAAGCCACCCGCGCCGCGGTTCTTGGCGCATGACGCGGGCATTCGTGCTGGGCCTCACCGGCTCCATCGGCATGGGCAAATCCACCACCGCCGCAATATTTGCGGCTGAGGGAATCCCGGTTTGGGATGCCGACGCCGCCGTGCACGCGCTTTATGCGCCCGAAGGCGCTGCGGTCGCGCCAATCGCTGCCGCCTTTCCGTCGATGGTTGTTGCCGGATCGGTTGATCGCAATGCGTTAAAATCGCTTCTCGCGCGCAAAAAACAGGCTCTGACACAGCTCGAATCGATCGTACATCCGCTGGTTTCCGCGAGCCGCGAGGCGTTCATTGCGGAACATTTGGACACGCCGCTGATCGTTCTCGATATCCCTCTGCTGTTTGAGGTTGGCGCCGATGCGGGCTGCGACGCGACGCTGGTCGTTACCGCTCCGGTCGCAGTGCAGCGCGCGCGCGTTATGGCCCGCCCGGCCATGACTGAAGCGCAACTGGCGTTGCTACTGTCGCGACAAATGCCCGATGCCGAAAAGCGTGCCCGCGCCACCTACGTTATCGAAACGCAGAGCCTTGAGCAAACCCGCGCCGCCGTGCAGGGTCTGATCGTGAAGTTGCGAGGCCGCGATGCGTGAGATCGTACTGGACACCGAAACTACCGGCTTTGAGCCCACCGAGGGCCACCGCATCGTCGAGATCGGCGCGGTCGAGTTACTCAACCATCTGCCGACCGGGCGTCATTTTCACCAATACATCAACCCGGACCGTGCGATGCCTAAAGAGGCGTTCGAAGTGCACGGCTTGGGCGATGACTTTCTGCGCAACCAGCCCCGGTTCGCCGAAATTGCTGCGGGTTTTCTGGAGTTCATCGGCGCGGACTCCCCGCTTGTCATCCACAACGCCGCGTTCGACATGAAGTTTCTCAATGCCGAGTTGAATTGGGCCGGCCTGCCGCAACTCGGACCAGAGCGTGCGCTAGACACGCTGCTGCTCGCGCGACGCAAATTTCCCGGCTCACCGGCCTCGCTCGACGCACTTTGCCGGCGTTTCAGCGTAGACGGTTTCAACCGCGAAAAGCATGGCGCGCTGGTCGACAGCCAGATCCTGGCCGAGGTCTATCTCGAACTGATCGGCGGCAGGCAGCCAGATTTTGGGCTGTCCATCGAGTCACAACAAGACCGTGGTGCCGAACCCGCCCCGGAGTGGCGGATACATCCGCGCGCCAAGCCACTGCCCCCACGCATCACCGAGGCCGAGCGCGCGGCGCATGCCGCAGTTGTATTGAGCCTTGGCGAAAAGGCGCTGTGGAAGCGATCAACTGGCTAGCAGGCGATTCTGGCCTGGAACTGCGGCAGGTTGGACAAGGCCATGACAAGCGCACTCATGAACCTGCGCGCGCTGATCATCTGCAAGGGGCCTGACGGCCGGTCTGATCTCGACCCGCCTTTGTGCGGCGACAATCCCCGCACCACCCTCTCGACCGCATAGAGCTCAGCGATCAGCGTGATGGCTTGGTTGGCGACGGCGGACCCTTGGGCCTTTTGTGCATATCGGCACACTCGCGCCGAACGTGCGCCATGCAGGCAACCTCAGGGTCAGTAGATGTAGCGGATCTGGTCGGTCCAGTAGCGTTCCATCCGGCGCAGGTTCTGGTTGACGCTGTCGATCGCATCGATCCCCAGCACGCCGCGCGATTGCATGCCGTCGGCGTGGCGGTTGAAAAGCGATGCCACCGCATCGCGCAGCACCCGACCCTTGGGGGTAAGGCGCACGCGCACCGAGCGGCGGTCGATCTCACAGCGCTGATGGTGCATGTGCCCGGTTTCGACCAGTTTTTTCAAATTGTATGAGACGTTCGAGCCCTGATAGTAGCCGCGCGTTTTCAACTCGCCCGCCGTCACCTCGTTTTCGCCGATGTTGAACAGCAGCAGCGCTTGCACCGCGTTGATCTCCAGTATCCCGAGCCTCTCGAACTCGTCCTTGATCACATCCAGCAGCAATCGGTGGAGCCGTTCCACCATTGCCAGACTTTCGAGATATCCGGTCATGAACCCCGTTCTGGGGGCACCTACTACAGGGGTCTGCACTGTCATCTGTTACTCCGTCATTCGCTGCCCGGGATCAATCTGGGGGGAAAACCCCAAATTTCGGTTAAGCCGTGCGAAATGAGGATAAAATGCCAGCGGTCAGCGCGGGTCGATGCGGGTAAGGGCAAAGCTGCGGATATGCTCGATCAGATCGGCGTAGCGCGCGGGCACCGGCACAGCGGTGGTGATCCAGGGAAATATGTCCTGATCGGCCTCTTCCAGCAGCGCGTCGAAATGATCAAGCGCGGCGGCATCGAAGCCTGCCACATGCGCCTCGGCATAAGGACCAAGGATCAGGTCCATTTCCTTGATGCCACGGCGCCAGCTGCGCATGGTCATGCGTTTCAGCCGTGCCTCACGTGTTTCGTTCATCGCTCTTGCCCCCTCGCCCGGTCAATGCCGTTTCCAGCCGCGCCAGCCGCGCATCCAAATCGGTCACGCAATGGCGGATTTCCTGAAGCGACTGCAACGCGGCCGCATCGGCGCGCTCGGTCTGTGTCCCTGCACCGGCGGGGCCGTCAACCCCGTCGCCGCGCCCGGTGAGCAGCCACATCAGCGATACGTTCAGCATTCCGGCCAGCATTTGCAGCCGGTTCGAGCGAGGCTCGGAAGCATCGTTTTCCCACGCCTGCACGGTGGTGTGGCGCACCCCGAGCCGGCCGGCGAGGGCCTTCTGGGTCATGCCCGCTGCCTCGCGCGCCGCCGCGAGCCGGTCGCCAAAGGTCGCCACTTCGGCGCTGAACCATTGATCGGGGGTTTCCGCATCCATGCCAGGGCTCCTCTTCCTGCTTGATCGGTACCGCGCCTAACCCTATGACATGGGCCCGGCAGATACAAACCGGAGTTCCCCCGAAATGGCCTTTTTGTCCGATACGCTGGCGCGCGTGAAACCCTCACCGACGATTGCGGTGACCAACAAGGCGCGCGAACTGGCCGCCGCCGGGCGCGATATCATCGGGTTGGGCGCGGGCGAGCCCGATTTCGACACGCCGCAGAACATCAAGGATGCGGCGAAGGCGGCGATTGACGCGGGGCGCACGAAATATACCGCCGTGGACGGCATCCCCGAACTGAAGGCGGCGATTGTTGCCAAATTCGCGCGCGAGAACGGTCTCAGCTACACGACCGCTCAGGTGACCGTGGGGTCGGGCGGCAAGCAGGTCTTGTACAATGCGCTGGTGGCAACGCTGAACCCGGGCGACGAGGTGATCATTCCAGCCCCCTATTGGGTCAGCTACCCCGACATGGTGCTGCTGGCGGGCGGCACGCCGGTGTTTGTCGAGGGCCCGATGCAGACCGGCTACAAGATCACCGCCGAACAGCTTGAGGCGGCGATCACGCCGAGAACCAAGTGGTTCATCTTCAACTCGCCCTCCAACCCCTCGGGCGCGGGCTATTCGGCACATGAGTTGAGGGCGCTGACCGATGTGCTGATGCGCCACCCGCAGGTTTGGGTGATGACCGACGATATGTACGAGCATCTGGCCTTCGGCGAGTTCAAGTTTGCCACGCCGGCGCAGGTGGAGCCCGGGCTTTACGACCGCACGCTAACCTGCAACGGGGTCTCCAAGGCCTATGCGATGACCGGCTGGCGGATCGGTTACGCTGCGGGGCCGGAGGTGCTGATCAAGGCGATTGCCAAGGTGCAGAGCCAGTCGACCTCGAATCCCTGCTCAATCAGCCAATGGGCGGCAGTCGAGGCGCTGAACGGGCCGCAGACCTATATCGCAGAAAGCCGCCTGGCGTTCGAGCGGCGGCGTAATCTGGTGGTGGCGGCGCTGAACGAGTGCCCCGGCATCCGTTGCCCGATGCCGGAGGGGGCGTTTTATGTGTATCCCTCGATCGCAGGCTGCATTGGCAAGACCTCGGAGGGCGGCGCGAAACTCGTCGACGACGAGGTTTTTGCGGCGGCGCTTCTGGAGGAAACCGGGGTGGCGGTGGTGTTTGGCGCGGCGTTCGGACTTTCACCGAACTTCCGCATCAGCTACGCTACTTCGGACGCGGCGCTAACCGAGGCATGTGCGCGCATCAAGAGGTTTTGCGAAGCTCTGCACTGAACGGCAAGGCCCGGAACGGGCCACTGGGGGGACGGATGGCGGGCGATTTGCCTGACTATTATTTTCGCATCCGCGAAAACGGGGCGGCGGTATTCCGCGTGGATACCGAGAACCGGCAGCGGCGGGTCGAGATGGACCAGATCGCGCTGGTCAACGTCCGCAATGGCGAGATCAAGGCGCATGGCGAACGGGCGCTGAGCGAGGCCGATCTGGAGGCGATCCGCGACTGGACGGTACGGCGGGTAGCGCTGCTGGCAGCGCGAGATATTGACGATATTCACCGCGCCGTCGATCATCTGAACCTGACAACGCAATGGGCGCAATCGAAGGCCAGCGACGAACAGCTTGAAGACGTGACCGACACGCTGCTGCTGGCCATGCACGATCTGCGTTCGGTTCTGGTGCGCAAGAAAGCTGAGCGGATGCTGAAGGGGCAGCCGGTGGCGGACTAGGCAGCCAGCCGCCCGCGCCAGAAGCGCGCCATCAGCAGCACTGAAGCGCAGGCCAGCCCGACCACCAGCCCCAGCCACAGCCCGACCCCGCCAAAGCCCAGCGGAAACGCCAGCAGATAGCTGGCCGGGATGCCCACCACCCAGTAGCTGACCGAGGCCAGCCACATCGGCACCCGCGTATCCTGCACGCCGCGCAACAGGCCTAGCGCCATCACCTGCATGGCGTCGAACATCTGAAACAGCGCCGCCACCGCCACCAGTTGCGCGCCAAATGCGACGATTGCCGCCGAGCCGGGTTTGCTCATGTCGAGGAACAACGCCACCAGCGTCTCGGGAATGCTGAGAAACAGCGTCACCACCGCGACGCCGAACCCGAACGAGATCACCACGCCGGTGATTGCGCTGTCGCGCAGCGCGCGCAGATCGCGTGCGCCGTCGGCACGACCGACCCGCACCGTGGCGGCGTTTGACAGGCCAAGATGCACCATGAAGGTCAGCGCCGCGAGTTGCAGCGCGATACCGTGCGCGGCCAGCGCCTCGGCGCCCAACCAGCCCATCATCAACGCAGAGGCCTGAAACAACCCGCCCTCCGCCAGACCGGTCAGCCCGACCGGCAGGCCGAGCCGGAACACCTTGCGCATCGCCTGCCAGTCGGGCCGCCAGAAGCGGTGAAAAAGTTCATATTCCCGCAGCGCAGGTTGCCAGGCCGCGTAGAGCGCAAGCAGCAGCGCGCCGATGCTTTGCACTGTCAGGGTTGCAATCGCCGCGCCGCGCACGCCAAGCTCGGGTGCACCCCAGTGACCGAAGATCAGCATCCAGTTCAACACCACATTCACGCCCAGGCTGATCAGCGTGACCCAGAACACCACTTGCGTGCGCTCCAGCGCCGCCAGATAGCTTTTCAGCACCATGATCAGCAGCGCCGGCACCATGCCGAAGCCCGCGATGCGCAGATAGTCCTGCGCCATCGCGGCCACATCCGGCTGTTGCCCGGTGGCAATCAGGATCGCGCCGGACCACCACATCACCGGCATCACGCAAGCCCCGTAGAGCGCCGAAAGCCACAGCCCCATACGGGTGTCGCGGCGCACCTGGGTCACATCGCCTGACCCCAGCGCCGAGGCGACCATGCCCAGCACCGCGATACCAAACCCCGAGCCGAGGATGAAAACGATGAAGAAGCCCGACGAGCCAAGCACCACCGCCGCCAGTTGGGTGATGCCGTACCAGCCCAACATTACCGTATCGACGACATGCAACAGCATCTGCGCCAGATTTGACGCGATCAGCGGCACCCCGAGCGCCAGAAGCGCGCGGGCATGGGCAGCATATCTGAGCGGCGGTCTGGTCATTTGCTGTGCTTAGCTGCGCCCGTCGCCTTGGGCAAGCGGGCGCCTCTGCCCGGCCACCGATAACGCGGCCCGAGGCGGGCGTGGGGTCAGGGCTTGCGGGCCACGAAGTCGATCAGCGCGGCGCGCCCACTATGGCCCGGCCCTTCGTTGAGGTTGGCATCGTAATCGGCCTGATGCCGGATCTGCCAGCCGGGAAAAGCGGAGCGCAGCAGATCGAGCGTGTACAGATGATCGGGCTGGCGCGGGCCGCCGCTCGTGTAGCCGAACTGGCGGACCGCGAAGCCGTGCAGCAGGGCAAGGCCGCCGGGGCGTAGGGTGCGCAAGACGCCCGCGAAAATCTGCGTGCGCAGGGTTGGCGGCGCGAACTGGATGAAAACCCCCAGCACCGCGTCGAAGGCATCTGGGGCCCACGGCCAGTTTTCGACGCTGGAGAGCCGGAAATCGGGCGCAGGCAGCACCCCTTCGGCCAGCGCGCGCGCCTTTTGCAACGCCACCGCCGAACCATCGAAGGCGGTGACGTGGTGGCCGCGCCGCGCCAGATAGGTGGCGTTGCGGCCCTCGCCTTCGGCAATGGAAAGCACATGCGAGCCGGGCGTCAGGCGCCACGCCTGGCGCGCCACGAAATCGGCGACCTCGGTGCCGTAATAATGCCCCGGCGCCGCGAAGCGGTCGTCCCAGCCCGTGCCCATGATGCTCTCCGGTTTCGTGCGGCGCAGCATTGCCGCTCTGCCCACGCGGCGCAAGGCCCCGGTGCTTCAGCCGGACTTGGCTGCGTGCTGATCGGGGTGCTTGGATGTGGTCGGAATATGGTCGGGAAGATGCACCATATGGCTTGCGCGCCCGACGATCAGCGGGTCGTGCGGCGCGGCCACGGAGGGATCCTTGTCGGGATAGTCGAGCGACGAAAGGAAGTGTCGCATGCAGTTCAACCTTGCGCGCTTCTTGTCATCGGATTTCACGATCACCCAGGGTGCGTCGGCGGTGTCGGTGTAAAAGAACATCGCCTCTTTCGCCTCGGTGTACTCATCCCATTTGTCGAGGCTGGCGAGGTCGATGGGGCTGAGCTTCCAGCGCTTCAGCGGGTCGGTCTCGCGTGCGGCAAAGCGGCGGCGTTGTTCGGCGCGGCTGACCGAGAACCAGTATTTGTAAAGCCGCACCCCGGAGCGCGCCAGCATCCGCTCCATTTCGGGCGTCTGGCGCATGAACTCCAGATATTCGGAAGGGGTGCAAAAGCCCATCACGCGCTCCACCCCGGCGCGATTGTACCACGAGCGGTCGTAGAATACCATTTCGCCGGATGTCGGTAACTGGTTGATGTAGCGTTGAAAAAACCACTGGCCGCGTTCCACTTCGGAGGGCTTGTTCAGCGCCACAACGCGGGCGAAGCGCGGGTTGAGGTGTTCCATGAAGCGCTTGATGGTACCGCCCTTGCCGGCGGCATCGCGGCCCTCGAACAACACCACAAACTTCTGCCCGGTTTCCTGCGCCCAGATCTGCACTTTCAGCAATTCGGCCTGCAGGCGCGCCTTTTCGGCCTCATAGGCGGGCCTGCCGATGCGGTGGCGATAGGGCTTCGTGCTGGATTCGAACGCATGACGCGGTGCGTCCCGCTCCACCTTCGGAAAACTTTTCGGGCCGCTGACCTCGGCGGACGCCACGACATGATCCGGCGCATTGCCAAGGGCGGCTGTTTCGGCCGCGTCAGGCTGTGGCAAGGACGTCTTGGCAACGGTCTGTTGTGTATTCATGCAATGGCCCCTCGTTAGAACTATTCAAGTATGGACCGGTCCGGCCGAGATGGCCTTGATCCTAGTCAAAAACCGTCACGTAAAGGCGCAACTGCCCCTTTTCTTTGCCGCCCCCTGCGGTCAGGATGGCGCCAAGCCAACAGGGAGGCAAACATGCTGACGCTTTACGGGGTTTATCGCTCGCGCGCGACGCGCAACATCTGGCTGTTGGGCGAATTGGGGGTTGCGTATCGGTTCGTGCCGGTGATTCAGGGCTACCGGTTGCCGAATGCGGCGTCCAGCGAGGCGCCGCTGAATACCACCTCGGCCGAGTTTCTGGCGATCAGCCCGGCGGGGGCGGTGCCGGTACTGGATGATGACGGCTTCGTGCTTTCGGAGTCGCTGGCGATCAATCTCTATCTGGCGAAAAAGCACGGCGGACCGCTGGCGCCGAGCGATGCGCGCGAAGAGGCGCAGATGCTGCAATGGGCGCTTTATGGCACCAGTTCGATCGAGGCGCCGGCGCTGGATGTCACCTACGCCTATGCGCGCGGCGAAGACACCACCGAGGCCGGCCGCGCGGTGATTGCCGCCGGGGTGGACAAGTTGCAGCGCCCGATGAATGTGTTGGAGGCGCATCTGACCAAGAACGACCACATGGTCGGGGGCCGCTTCACCGTGGCCGACATCAACATGGCCGAGATCGCGCGCTATGCACAGTCGCACGGGCCGCTGATGGAGGCTTTTCCTGCCGTCAAACGCTGGCTTGAAACCTGCCAGGCCCGCCCCGCCTTCAAGGCGTTGATGGAAAAGCGGCTGGCGGAACCGGCATAACGCGAAGGTCCCGGCGCGAAAGCCGGGGCCGGATTGAGGCAGAAGGCAACGAGATGATCCTTTACGGCATTCCCACCTGCGATACTTGCAAGAAGGCACAGAAGGCGCTGGAGGCGGCGGGGCATGACGTCTCGTTCCGCGATGTGCGCGCCACGCCCTTGAGCGACGCCGAATGGAACGAGCTTATCGATGAGTTCGGCGACCGGCTGGTCAACCGCAACTCGACCACCTGGCGCGGGCTGAACGACTGGATGAAGGCCTCGGAGGCCGAAGCGCAGCTTGCCGCCTACCCGGCGTTGATGGCGCGCCCGGTGCTGCGCGACGGCGACAAGATAACCCTCGGCTGGGATGCCAAGGCGCAGGCGGCCTGGGGGCTCTGACGCCGGAAAGTTGGGCTGTTGGGGCCGGACTCTTGCGCGCCACCCCCAAGGGTGGTCTAATCTGATGTCAAAACCACATCATCAAGAAACGAGCAGTCTATGCCCAACGACCTTCTGTCCGGCAAGCCGGAGATCTATGACGCCTCGTCGATCGAGGTTCTGGAAGGGCTGGAGCCGGTGCGCAAGCGGCCCGGCATGTATATTGGCGGCACCGACGAGCGCGCGTTGCACCATCTCGTGGCGGAAGTGCTCGACAATGCGATGGACGAGGCGGTGGCGGGGCACGCGAGCCGCATCGAGGTCGAGCTTGCCGCCGATTACACGGTGACGATCCGCGACAATGGCCGTGGCATTCCGGTGGACGCGCATCCGAAATTTCCGGGCAAGTCGGCGCTGGAAGTGATTATGTGCACGCTGCATTCGGGTGGCAAGTTTTCGGGCACGAGTTACCAGACTTCGGGCGGGCTGCACGGAGTTGGCGCTTCGGTGGTGAACGCGCTTTCCGACAGCATGGTGGTGCAGGTGGCGCTCAACAGGGAATTGTGGGAGCAGCGGTTTTCGCGCGGGTTGCCGCTGGGGCCGATCGTCAAGCTAGGGGCGACGCCGAACCGGCGTGGCACCGTGGTCAGCTTTCATGCCGATGAGCAGATCTTCGGTCACAACCGCTTTCGCCCCGCGCGGATGCTGAAGCTGGTGCGCTCCAAGGCCTATCTGTTCTCGGGCGTCGAGATCCGCTGGAAATCGGAGATTGCCGAGGGCGACACGCCGATGGAGGCGACATTTCACTTTCCCGGCGGGCTGGCGGATTATCTGGGCGAGCAGTTGCAGGGCTGCTCAAACTATTCCGACCGGCCGTTCGCGGGCAAGGTCGGGTTTGCCGAAAAGTTTGGGGTGCCGGGCTCGGTGGAATGGGCGATCAACTGGACGCCGTCGCGCGACGGCTTCATTCAGAGTTACTGCAACACGGTGCCCACGCCCGAAGGCGGCACCCATGAGGCGGGGTTCTGGACGGCGATCCTGAAGGGCATCCGCGCCTATGGCGAGCTGGTGAAGAACCGCAAAGCCGCCGACATCACCCGCGACGATCTGGCGCTTGGCGGCTGTGCGCTGGTCTCCACCTTCATCCGCGAGCCGGAGTTCGTGGGGCAAACCAAGGACCGGCTGGCCACCGCCGAGGCGGCGCGGCTGGTCGAAGGTGCGGTACGTGACCATTTCGACAACTGGCTGGCAGCGGACACCAAAAGCGCCGGGGCGATTTTGGATTTTCTGGTGCTGCGGTCCGAGGAGCGGCTGCGGCGGCGGCAGGAAAAGGAAACCGCGCGCAAGACCGCCACCAAGCGGTTGCGGCTGCCCGGCAAGCTGGTCGACTGCAGCGCCACCAATCGCGAGGGGACCGAACTTTTCATCGTCGAGGGCGACAGCGCCGGCGGTTCCGCCAAGATGGCGCGCGAGCGCAAGAACCAGGCGCTGCTGCCCCTGCGCGGCAAGATCCTGAACGTGCTTGGGGCGGCGTCGGCGAAGATGGGGGCAAACGCCGAAATCAACGACCTCTGTCAGGCGCTGGGGGTGGGCATGGGCACCAAATTCCGCGTTGACGATTTGCGCTACGACAAGGTCATCATCATGACCGACGCCGACGTGGATGGCGCGCATATTGCCAGCCTCTTGATGACCTTCTTTTTCACTCAGATGCGCGGGATGATCGACAAGGGGCACCTCTACCTGGCCTGCCCGCCGCTCTACCGGCTGACGCAGGGGGCGAAGCGGCTCTACGTCTCGGACGACGCCGAGAAGGAGGTGGCGATGGCCAAGGGCCTCGGCGGCAAGGGCAAGATCGACGTGCAGCGCTTCAAGGGGCTGGGCGAGATGGACGCCAAGGATCTGAAAGACACCACGATGAACCCGCTGACGCGGAAACTGATAAGGGTTTCGATTGACGATGAGGTCGGCGGCGAAACGGCGGAGCTGGTCGAGCGGCTGATGGGGAAAAGGCCGGAGCTGCGGTTCCAGTACATTCAGGAAAACGCGCGGTTCGTCGAGGAGCTGGATGTTTGAGGGGCTCGGCGCTGGCATGGCGCTGCGCAGGCTGCACATAACCCTTTGATACGAAGCGCATCGTTAGCCGCGCCGCCTCTCGGCCGAGAAGCAATTTCGGGGCGGGGTGAGGTTGCCCCTTCCCTTCGCCGCCCCGCGCGCTAACGTGGCCGCCATGAACCCTCTGCGCGCCATCCTGCTGAAAATCTCGTCGGTTCTGGTCTTCATCGTCATGTCGTCGCTGATCAAGGCGACCTCGGCCGATGTGCCGCCGGGCGAGGCGGTGTTTTTTCGGGCATTCTTTGCAATTCCGGTGATTCTGGTGTGGTTGCTGTGGCGGCACGAACTTTCTACCGGTCTGCGCGCGGTAAATCCGGTCGGGCATGTCTGGCGCGGCATTGTCGGCACCTGCGGGATGGCGCTGGGGTTTGCCGGGCTGGGGCTGTTGCCGCTGCCCGAGGTCACCGCGATAGGTTATGCCTCGCCGCTGCTGACGGTGATCCTTGCGGCGGTGTTTCTGGGCGAGAAGGTGCGGGCGTTTCGCATTGCCGCGGTGGCGCTGGGGCTGGTGGGGGTGCTGATCGTGCTGTCGCCACGGCTGAGCGCCACGGCTGGAGGTTCCGACCGTGAGGCGCTGGGCGCGATGGTGGTGCTGGCGGGGGCGGGAACCGCGGCGCTGGCGCAGGTGCTGGTGCGCAGGCTGGTGGCGACCGAACGCACCAGCGCGATCGTGTTCTGGTTTTTCGTGACCGCCAGCGTGCTGTCGCTGACGACGGTGCCGTTCGGCTGGGTGGTGCCGACGGCAAGAGTGGCGGGGCTTCTGGTGCTGGCGGGCTTTTTTGGCGGCCTTGGGCAGATTCTGGTGACCTCCAGCTACCGCTTTGCCGATGCCGGGGTGATAGCGCCGTTCGAATATGTCTCGATGATTTTCGCGCTGGCAATCGGCTATGTGTTTTTCGACGAAGTGCCGACAATCGTCATGCTCGGCGGCGCAGCGCTTGTGATCGTCGCCGGGGTGCTGATCATCTGGCGCGAAAGCCAGCTTGGGCTGGAACGCGCCAAGCAACGCAAGGCGATGACGCCGCAGGGGTGAAATTTCAGGCCGGGGGTGTTATGTTGAGGGTCCGAAGCAGGAAGGAGCACGCCATGAGCCGACATATTACCGACCATGACCGCGAGGAATCCGATGCTGAGAGGGTGCGCGCATATGTCGAGATCGAGCGGGCGAAAAAGCCCAGCGCCGCCACGACAACGCTGCAACGCAAGGGTAGGCGTGGCGATGATGATGGACGCAGAGTAGAAGAGTTCGTGCGAATCGAGCGGGGGCACGAGGCGTAAGCATTTACGCGCGGCGGCTTTGGCTGCAACGTTTCAGACTTCAAACGAAGCTTTTCGAATCAGTGCGATAGGCGTTGTGCGCTCCAATGGGTGCGGAGGGCGCAAGTCGTGAAGCGGCGGCAATTTGGGCGGCGTCGGACCAAATCGGCCGTCGTCAGGGGTCCGGCCGCGAAACGCCGGCCCGGCGCGGGAACGCAGGCGCCGTCGGCTGGTGTACAGATAGCTGGCTGTTGGCGCGGGGGCAGCAGGCGCAGGCGCGCGACGGCGAGGTCCGCGCCTTCCTGTCCACAATTGCTGAGGTGGCGGATTTGTCTTGTCGCGGTCCATAACAAGATGATCCGGTGATAGCGTCAGAGCGCACCAAATATGGGGTCTGGAAGCCGCAGAATTGCCGATATCATCGCCGCGGACAGCAGACGACACGTCGGCCGGTGAGGCCACGCGGGTCACCGCTGATCGGGGCCGCGCGAGCAGGAGCGGGAATCTGGTGGCCAGACGGATCGCGACACCTTGCCGCGTTGAGGCGCTAAAACGAATCGCAGGCGCGCAGCATTCCGAAACTGGCAGGCGTATGAAGAGATTTGGAACGCCTTTGAAAGACCACGATCAAGCGCGCCGCGGCACCTGTCTAAAAGGACAGGTTTGGGCAAAGTAATTGAAAGACCTGCAATGAGCGACTATAGGGCACCTCTAAAAATTGCACCTGTTCAGACGGCGGTGTAGATATTGGCCCAGTGTGAGATGGAGGCTGGTTGTCATGGCCCAGATGGGTTTCTTTGATCTTTCCGATCGTTACGCGAGCCTGG
>FLOH01001267.1_pt1 | contig 40463 bp, 70 predicted proteins | sample 756751 | NCBI WGS metagenome assembly FLOH01 (sample SAMEA4026879, study PRJEB14308) | marine metagenome | biome: coastal water; material: water | depth 74 m
ACCCTTGTAACGTCCCCGTCGCATAGGTGGCGGGCTTCGTGCAGGGTGATCCCCACATCATCCAAGTTCCGTCCAATCCCAATGGTCAGCTTGCCAACGGAATCGTGGTAGGGCTTCAGGCGGATGCCCTCGTCCCGTATCAGGTCGCCTATCAAATCCTCTGGGTTCATTTCAGGCAAACTCCTTCAGGTCGTAGCCGTGGTGGAAACAGACCTTCTTTGCAAAGCCAAGGAATACGGTTCCGTGGCTGGCCCAGTCCTTGCCGTCTATGCGCTGCTTGAGGTGGATCATCTCATGCCCGACGATCATCAGAACGCCATGGGAATAGCTAACACAGGCTGCCGACACTGAAATCTTGTGCCGCTTGCCGCCGCGAAATGACTGGAAATATCCCCGCTTCCATTTCAGGTTACAGACCTCAAAAATGATGCTGTCGGACGGCGGCAGGCCCCACTTATTGAAGGGCTGCGTCGTGCAGAGAAATTCATATCCGGCCTTCAGGATTTCAGGAGTTAGTTTCAAGCTCATCTAGCCAAACCTCGAAAAGGTCTTTGATAAGTCGCGCCACAGTCTCGCGGTCCAAGTCCTTCTGGATGACGCCCACCGGACCGATGGCCTGCAAATACGTACGCTCAGGGGCGTGATAGACTCGGATGGAAGTTTGTGCGTCAGGCTCCACTTCAGGTCCGTCAAGGATGGCGCGTTCATCGTCTGTAAGCGGTTGAACAACCGGCGCAGCACATATTGTCGAATGATCGACGCCACCGTGAATATGAGGGTGATGTAGCTGGCTTCGGTCACACTGGGGTGGAGGCCGAACACGGGGAGAATAAAGAAAGTTAACAGCCACGATATTGTGATCCCTGTTATGAGGTTGACGATGACTTCGATGATGGAGTGTTTACGGGATTGAATGGAACAATCCCTCGATAAGGCGGTTGTGCTTTGAGCGGTTTACCGTGCGCGTCACGACACGGAGGTTGCCCTCCCAATGAAGGCCAGACACCACGCCAGATGTGAGTGGAACGATGTGGTCAACTTCATGGGGGATACCGGTCGCGGCAGTGAGACGCGCCGCGTCCTCGTAGATTGAGCACATAGCGGCGCGATCCGCCCATGTCGGAGTAGCGCGCTGTTTTGTGGCCTGATATTCGCGGGTGAGGGCGGCGTAATGCGCCTTTCTGCGGCGGCGGCGTGCCTGTTCAGCCTTTCTGGCGCGGGCGGGGTTGGCTTCCCGCCACGCGGTCACCCTCGTCACGAAACCTTCTGGGTCTTTTTCGTAAGCACGGCGACCTTGGGCTTTGTACTTCTCTGGGTTGGCCAACCGCCATGCGCGAACGGCCGCAACCTTCTTCTGCGGGTCGCGGGCATGAGCCCTACGCTTTTGTTCGCGGGCCTTCTGGGGGTTGGCTTTCCGCCACTTCCGGGCGTCGTCTGCTTGGCAAGCGCGGCATCTGGCACGCGGCTTCCCGTAAAGAAGGCCGTAGGCGCTCAATGGCTTGCTTTCGTCGCAAACGCTGCACCGCTTTATTTCGAACGATTCTGTGGGTATGGTTGCGTCAGCCATATTAGACATCCCAAGTTTTCCCCCGAAATTCCACAACTCCGTCCCTGACCACATGGACAATTTCCGGCCACCTAAGTTCACCGCGTTCAAACGTCAGGACCGCGAATCCTGATCTGTGGTTGCGGGGGTTATCTTCCGTGTAATCACGGAATTGCGGGCCATATGGGTCAGCTAAGGTTCCTGTATCAACACCAAACCGATATCCATTGTAATCGTCATATGGTGTTACCTTAAGGGAATGAAGATGCCCCGTCACCATCGTCTTGCCAGCGGTCAGGGTGTTGTTATGGGTCGCGTGGACCCCACCCTTGTAGCGGTGCTTGATAACCACATCGTTATTCACCCAACACGACCATGCGGGGCACCATTCTGGGAAGTGATCCTGCAAGTGAACGCCCGTGACCTCACGAAATTCAGAGGCGACCGTGGCAAGTTTCGTTTCAAAACGAGCATCGTGGTTGCCAAGGGTCCAGACCAGCTTGGCGTTCTTGGCCGCAGCCTGAATCTCGCCAAGGCGCTCCTTGCAAGCCTCAAGTTCTTGAATAACGGAGGGTGAGGATTCCCACCCTATAGGGGGATGGCGGGAGATAGACGATCCATCAAAGGCGTCACCGTTCATGACGACGATCTTTGGCTGCATCATCTCAATGGCCTTCACGAAGGCTCTGTGGGCCGTGGAGACTACCCCAGGCCAGTAATGAGCGTCGGAGGCCACAAGAATAACCCCAGAGTCCAATTCGTAGTTGGCTCTCTGGGGATGTTCTGGGATATTGATGACTTGGGCGGGGGATGAGTTGGCGATAATCTCGATGCCAAGGATGGCTTCCAGTTTGGCTCGCCGCGAGTATACGGACCGCTCACTAAGCCCCAATATCTGGGCTGTTCTTGTGGGGCCGTACTTCGTAAAGAGGTTAAGAAATTCACTCTCTGGGCATTTTGGTTGTGGCATTTTTCACCTGTCGTTATCGAGGCGGGCAATGCACGAAAACACCCAAGCGGCGTCCTGCGCTGCACCACTTGCTCCACTCTACAACAGAAAGCCGCCTGTGTCTTTTAATAATCGACAACTGCTCGAATGTTTGTATCAGGCGGGCGGTGGTGTTCTCGGCTACTTCCTGCTTCAGCGCCCAAGCCTCGGTTCCACCCGCGTATCCGAAAGCAAGAATCGCGCCAATAAGGCATAACGCCTTCCAGTTGGATTGCATTTTATCAATCACCGGCTTTTCTCAATGAGTCTGTCTACTAGCTTATCCACCTGTCTGCGGATATGCCCCTGCTGCGCTTCAACCGCTGTGATGCGCTTATCGTTGTTCGTGACGATTTGCTTGGTGACATTAAGTTCGTCCCACTGGCGGCGGTCGTATCCTGTCTGGGCCATGCTTCCCGCCTCAAGGGCATCGATGCGAGAATCCAGCTTTGCCATAAACCACACGAACGAACCCGTTTGCAGAACAATGGCTGCGATGAGGGCGATGGGGACTTCTTTTTTCATGTGCCACCCCGACATAAATTGCTCGCTCACGACTTTTCCCCCACTAAGATATTGAATTTGATGGGGGACCAATCCTTGCCATCGGTGATAATGCAACTAACGTCTGGATCAGCCGGTGACGTTCCAACCACCGTCCACGTTTCGCCTGACTTGGTGCGATAGAGTTCAATCATGGCACCGCCAGCGGCAAGTCCACGGCCAACAACAGCCTCCTTGTGTTCATTGGAGAGTGACTTCAGGAGTTCAGCGCGATCCCCGCACTGCATCGCCATAACGGGATTCACGATAAGCATAAAGGCAATGAACCACCTCATGGCAACCTCCGTCAGATTAGAGTCAACCCACCCACAAGCAACGCACCCAAGCCGATTTCGGCGTAGGCGTTCCAGTCGCCTGGCGCCCACTTCTTTGCAGCCCAGTAAATCACACCCGCCAAGGCCCCGATGGGGGCGTAGTGTGACGAGTCAATCGCGAATACCAAGTCCAGCACAAAGGCCAATGCAGCCGTGAATGCCACGTTTCTAAGCGACATGAGTACGGGGTTCTGGATGCTCTCGCCGTGCTTGGGAATACCCCACGCAAGTGGCATGACAGCAGCACAGAGCAGGGCCGGATAAAGGCCGTGCGGGTACATAGCGACCCCACCACCGATTGCAGACAGGACCGGCACTAGCCAACGGGGCTTCTTGCCCGACCCCCTCAGGCGGCGGGCGATTGCCCCGATGGGGATGGCGAGCCAGCTAAACATCAAGGATCATATCGGCGCGGGCTTGGGTAATCAAGCCAGCCGCTACGAGAGCCGCCAAGCCGTCAATGGTACGCTGATCGGTAGCCACCACTTCCCCCGCAGCGCGGAGTAGGTCGAGCCAATCTTCAAGGTCTGGGCTTTGCTTAGCAGCAGCGCGGATCGTGTTGCGTTCCTGCTTCGTAAAGCGTTCCAGAAATTCCAGTGTTGACCAGCGAGACGGTTCAACAGGAACAGGATCGGCAGGATCAGGCACGTTGCCAGCCGCGACCCAGTCTTGGTAATCGACGTAATCGCGGTTGCCTTCCGCCATCGGGATAGATGCTCCGTCAGCGGTGCGTATGATGCTATTGCCGTTTGTGAGTTTGTACATTTTTATAACTCCGCTTCTGCTGTCCACGCAAAGGACATTGCCGTGCCCGCAGAGGTTCCAGCCGGGGTTGTTAGTGTTGTGCTAAAAGAGTTATCACCGCTAGCGCGGATAGCCAGAGATGTAGAGACGCCGCCAGTCGCCACATTAACCGCCTGATTTCCCGCAGCGTTCCAATTATAAAATGTAAGCGTTGGGATGGTGCGTTTCGTCACCTTGTACTGACAGGTCGGGTTATATTGTGCCGCCGAGGCACCCACCACTTGCGTAAATTCAAACGCGCCGTTCTGACCTGTAGAAGATGCTGGTGCGGTTGCCTGCTCAAAAGACTTTTCAAAATATCTCTGGCACAAAGCCAGTTCCGTACCGATGGGCCGCTGTTCAAACGGAGTGGGAATAGAACCTTGCTCACATTGAACCTTGCCTAGCGTCCCGGTGTCCGTTGCAATCGTTGACCCACCCGCCGCATCAGCACCAGTGAACTGAATTGTAATAACCTGATCCAGCGCAGCGGTGACAGTGATCGGGGAAACCGCAAAGTTCCCGGACATGGTTTGCGTGTTCACAACGGCCCTTGCCGTCGCCGTACCCGTCCATGAAATAACGTGCGTCCCTGCAACCGCAATGTTGGCCCCTTCAATCACTTGTTCGATTGAGTCATTGGCGGCAATGGTAATCGTCTGCGGTGAACACGGAGGGGCTGTGGAAAATGTGTAAGAACTATTCGCAGTCCCAGACCGCCAACGGTCGTGCATATAAGTCCCGTCAGCCGTAGCCGTAGTCGATACATACCCCCTCTGGTTGACCTGAAACCCGCCGTTGATGATGAGATTGCGAAAGCCAGCAAGAGGCGTGGCGTCAGCAACAAGATCAGTGCCGTTGAAGATAAGACGTTCGCCAGTGTTCAGGGTGAGTGCGGCAATGTCGGTGAGGTAGTCACCGATTGGGATTGTCCCGCTATTGTTCGGGATGGTCAATACAATCGTCGCCCCCGCAGACACAGACCCTCCATCAAAGCGGAACTTCTTGGTGGGCGAAGCGGGGTCTTGGAAGGTGAAGGTATCATTCACACCCGCCGTACCCTGCACAACGTCAGCCACATCAGCCATTAGCTGCCGTGCGGAGTTGTTGACTGTGGAGGCGGCTTGGCCTTCAGTCCAGTTGACGGACCCCACAGAGGCATTGCTCGCGGGGGTTGCTGACCAGTCGTTTAGTCCTGCCATTTAGTTTTCCTCCTGGGGAGTGGTAATGCCCGCCTGCACGAGATACGCATTTATATTGGAAACTATATTGGCGCGGTCTTTCAGTCCAGACGACTTCTTGAGTATTTGCGCCATAAACCTGGGATTTTTAAGCGCCTCTCTGATAACGTCCCCCACTCTCGTCGCTGGTACTTTTTCAAATATATTACGAGCGAAGCGGGAGCCTGCTTGGGCCGCGATGAGTGGGGTTCCGACGCTATGGCCCACCGCCCCCACGCTACCCATGTTTGCGCCAGATATTCTGACCACAAGATCAAAGAGCGCGTCCGGTGTTTCTGCTGTGCTGAACACCACACCGCGCTTTCCAGCTTCTTCCACCTTGACGCCTTCCGAAATCAGCCTTTTAAGAAACTTGGTTTCTTTGGAACTCAAGACGCCACCCACGTTCATTGCGTTAATCATGGGCGTTCTGCCTCTTTTGCCGCTGATAAGTATTCTCTCAAGCTCCTTGAAGCTAACCTTTCCGTCACGCTCTGCCATGTTAAACGCAGCATCAAGGGTTGCCTTCTTAGCGGCGGCAATACCTTCTGGGCCACCAGACCGGGCTAGTTTAACGAATTTGTTGTATGCCTTGGTATCACCGGACCTCATAATTCCAGCGGCGTAATCTACGGGGTTTTTAGAACCGAGAATCTTCGCAAAAGCAGACGTTCTTTCAGCCGCCTGTTTCGCAGACGCAGCCTTAGCCTCCGTTTTACCAAGTGCCATTTCTGCGCTGACAACAGTATCAAGGTCATCCCTGATTTTAGGAAAAGCATCCAGCGCCGATTCTTCGTCTATTTTGAATTGCGCCAATCGCTTCGGGGTTATCCGTCCAGTAATCGGGTCTTTAAGTTTCCCCGCAGCAGACCTTAGAAATTCATCTTGAGCATTAAATACAGCGTCGGCCTCTCTGGATTGTCCCGTGAATAGCGCAGCTTCCCGCATTTGTTTAAAATTAAGGCTGCGCCCCTTACCGCTGAAGGCAGATTCAAGCGTAAGTTCTGGGGGTATTCTGGCCGCGCCGGTTCCCTTTTTGGAAAGAATGTTCCCCGCAAAGGTTCTGGTGAATGTATCGTGAAAGGACTTTGAGTATGCCCGCGCCGTATCAAGCGCCGGGTCAAGGGCGTCAATGGCGTTCAGATCATCCAGCGCAGCTTCGGCCAAATCTCCATAAACTCTTGCCTTGTCACTTTTCCCCTGTGCGGCAGCATCCCTAGAGTTTGCCAACATACGCGACCTGAACCGAGCGAGATTTCCAACCGTGGGAGGCTCATAATCTGCAATGGCCTTGTTGTATTTCTCGACAGCGGCCTCATACGCCTTTGGTGTCTTGAACGAACTCGGATCGGGAACCTCTGGCTTGCGGAAGCGCCAAACTGTGTCCTCTACAATATGACCAAGGTTTTCAGCCGGTAGTCTATCCCCGGTTATTTTCTCGTATGCGTTTAGAATGTTGTCATGCGTTCCCTCAAGGTCAGAAGGCACTTGCCGCCAAAGTCTTGATTCTTCGTCTCGACCAGCCCGCATGACCCTATAGAGCGCGTCTTTGCTTTCTTTTGCAATATCCTCCGTGACATTCTTGCCGCCGAGTTGAGCAACGGCGGCGTCAGCCTTTTCGGTTGCCCGTGCTATCCTGTTCCCAAGCAGCGAACTGAATACGGCCCTGCGGTGTTCCGCTATTGTCTCCAACGTAGAGGCATCGGCCCCAACAGAAATTTCATCATACAGAGACATTAACTTATCAAGTGTGGATTCCCTCTGCGCCCTGATTTCTTCACCACCGGGGCTTCCCTTGGGCAAATACCCAGATTCCATGCCCTTGAGTGTGATGCTACCTGATTTATCCGCACTGGACTGCGCCAGTCCAAAAGCGTCTTCCTCCAGCAACTTCTTGGCTATGTCGTCTGGGTTTTCACCAAGCTCAGAAAGTAAATTCCTCAATTTGACGCCAGCGGCAGTTTCGCGCCCGCCTTTGGTCAATGATCTAAGTACGTTTTTGCCAGCGGCGACTGTTGCCCCGCCGAATTTCGACAAGATACGGGCTGGGGAGATAACCCCGCCGACAACTTCCCCCGCGACCCGTGGGCCAGTCTGCCCAGGCGCGACCGCCTCCGCTGTTCCCGCACCGACGGCTGAGCCAAACGCGCCAGCAGCCTCACCAGTCGCGTATAGGCCGGGGCTGGTAGCGGCACTTTGGACAACCTTCTGTGGGATGTTGGAAATGGCGTTGCCTATTTTGGCGGGACTCTTTAAGGTCGCCCAAGCGCGGGACAGAATTTCCTTCACACCGGAAGATGGTTTCGGTGAGAGGGCACTCAGTGGTAGTTTTCTCCCCACAGCCAAAGGAAGGCCAGCAAACGGAACAGTCTCACCAACGACCCGCCCCATCTCTCCAGGCACTTTTAGGCCGTGGGGTAGTTTCTGCGGGTCTGGAACTGACCATTGCCTACCGCCTATTTTGTTCTGACCGAGGTATCTATCCACCTCAGAGCCAGCTTGTCTGCCACCGAAATAACCAAGCGTCCCGCCGATAAGCCCACCAAGGGGGACAGTAACAGGGGCAGCGGGACCGCCGAAGGCACCAAGGGCCATGCCAGCCTTTGTTCCCATAACTGCACCAGTGACGCCACCGCCCTCCCTCAACGCACCACCCGTCGCAGACGAGCCAAAGGCTCCGACTATCTCAGACATGGTTGGCGGAGAAATCATCTTCCTGCGTTTAATTTCAGAAGCGAACACGGCAGCGTCTTCCTGCGCTTGCGGATCGCCCGCCTTTGCAGCGTCATCAGCCTTGATGAACTTGTCTTCTAGTTCTTTAAGAGACACAGCCATTGCTAATACCTTTCCAGCCGCTTTTTGAGGTCGGCATCCCTAGCAGATTTGGGTTTTGGTTTAAAACCACTCTCAAAGCTCTTGAGAACATTGCCGTACTGTTTAGATATTGACAGAAGTTGCCCGTACCTGATTCGTTCCTTGGCAAGCATCGTGCGTGGATAGGCACCGGGCTTAGTTAAAATCTCCCTGTATATCCTATAAGCTTCCTGATCGGCGTATCCCTTTAGGAGTCCAATCTTACTTTTGGCTTCCTCGTCACCAGTGAAGATTTTCCCGCTTTCCGCTTGGACCTCTTTAATAAGCTCCATCACAAGTCTGTTTGGCTTTCCACTTATTGTGTCAGCGAATGCGCTTGTGGCTTGTAGGTTAATAATTCTCACAGCCTCGCCGCCTTGCGCCACAGCTTCATCGAACCGCTTGGCCCCCAAGAAATCCGACGCCTTATTTAAAAGTCCGGTTACAGTGCCGGAAAACCCGAAAGACCCAGAAGCGTTCTGACCTTGGGGGACCAGACTATCAGTTGGCGGCCCGGGTGGTGCTGCGGGCGGTTGGTTGTCAAAAGACGCTTGTAAGCCCGACTCAGGCCCCATTCTCACGGCGTTCAGCGGCATAGGCATAGCCCCCTTCTCCGTCTGCATGGTTCTCCCGCCGTCATAACTTATGATGGCTCTGCCACCACTCCCGTCTTCGATCCACCAGTTGGTCGCCGTTTTTGTATCCGGCTTTTCTGCTTTGGGGGGGCCCTGATACCCTTTGATCTCACCAGTTTTAGGGTTGCGGATACCAGCCCCGCCCATGCCATATGGGTTTTTAATCACGCTCCACTGTGCAGGCCGCAGCCCTAATTTCTTTGTCTCAGCCTTGAGCTTGTCCATTTGCGCGGCTCGTAGGGCGGTTGCTGCCTGCTGCTGACGCGCAACGTCAATCTGACCCAACCCACCGGCAAGGCCAGCACCAAGGGCTTGACCAGTAGATGTCACACCGGGCTGCAAGGCGCCTGCGGCAATACCCAACAGCCCACGGATGGCAGTGCTGTCGTAGTCTTCGGTGCCGAGTAGTCCCTGAAGGAATTTCTTTTTGTTCTGATCTTCTGCCATCGTTCTCTCCTAAAGAAGCAAGCCGCCAGCAAGACCGCCAGCAGCAGCCCCAAGGGCCGCATTAGACCAAGGGCTATTAAAGCCAAGGTCCATGTTGTAACCAGCCGCACCACCAAGGGCAGCGCCACCCACAGCGCCCGCGCCAATCGAGCGGCGGGGTTGCGTTTGGGCAGTCGTCGTCTGACCACCGTAGTTGCCTTGGATAAGCTGGTTGTAAAGACCCAACCTTTGGTATGGTTCCATGTTCTGGAACTGATACCGCTGCATATTCTCGTTGATGCCCTGCTGCTGCAAGTCTTCACGGACGTTGCCGACTTCCTGAAGTTTCTGGAAGTCCGTGTAGTCCTGATTCGCCATTTCGGGGGCGAACATCATGGCCTGCATCTGACGGGTACGTTCAGCGTTGTAGTTGTTGAAAGCCTGTGTCCCAAGGGCATCAGTAGCCCCCTCCGACGCCGCTCTGGCACCTAACCCCGATACACCGCGACCAGACTGCGCGAAGCGTGAGTTGATCCCTGGAAGGACTTTCGCAAGGATGTTATCCGCCATCGGCATGAGGTAGGGGTTTTGAGAAGCGTCAAGGTACTGGCCCGAAAGAGTGTTGGTCAGTTCGCCCTGTGCCGCTGCGTTGATCGGTGAGCCGCTGATTGCACGATTGGACTGTGCCGCAAGTGCCATCTCCGTTTCCGGGGCCATGCCTGCGTAGGTCTGGCCGGGGTAAAACTCCAGCGGGTTGTTGGAATAGAGATTCGCCGCCTCCGGGAATAGACCGGGGTTCCCACCGCTGCCCGTTAGGTACGGCTGTTGGCCGGACCACGGATCGGATTTCTGAACTGTATTGGTGCCACCACCGCTTCCGCCGCCTGACATGGCTAATCCCTCCACTCGCTGTAATCTGGTGTTTCTGTGAGGCGATATGCCCCTTCAGGGTCTTGAAAATAAGGACTTGGTTCGCTTGACCACTGCCAACCAGTTGGGGCAATGGGTGGCGGGCCTACGTTTGTGCTTGCTCCCCACACACGCATATTTGGGTTGCCGCGATCATCCATCTCCCAAGCATCTGGGTTGAACACATTGGGGTCAACGGGCGGTGCTGTCCACACCGGAGCCGTTGGACGTTGATATTGATACGACTGAACACCATAAGCGGGCAGCGAAGAAGGCAAGCCCAATGAGTACGGCGCAAGCCCACCCATCGCAGCATAAGCCCCCGCCCCCGTAGGCAAAGAAGTCGGCCTTGCGACCTGTCCTCGTCCACCAGCCATCTAAACCTCCCCAACCATCACGGTGTAAACTTCTTTCATGTTCAAAGCCTTCAACCAGCCCTTGCGGCCAAACAGCCTGATGCCGTGGCACTTCTGTGATACAGCCCACGCCTTAATCATTTCGATTGCGGGGAGCCACTTGTTCATTCTCTCACCGGAGCAAAGCACAAGGTCGCAATATCTCTTGCGCGGGTAACAGACGATTTGCGTTACCATCACCGCAACGATCAATCCGTCGTCTACCGCAGCCCATGCCTGCATATCTCTTGTTTTCAGACACGCATAAATATCTTCCGGAATCCACTCCCCATCGCCTCTTTCAAGAGCGCGGGCTATGAAGGGTTCGGCGTTAGGCCACCAATGTTCAATGTCTGAAGCGTAAAGACCCGTCACCACCAATCGAGCAAACTCCCCAAAGCGAAGGCGCCACCAATGCCAAGCCCGAGAGGACCGAGGGCGCTCATCAAGCCAGCTCCCTCTCCTAGGCCGAGCGACGAAGAAAGGGCAGAGCCAAACTCGCCAAAAGTTGCGTATTCCGGTACACCTGCAATAGCCGCCTCTGCCAGCGGCGCCACAGGGGCGACGGCGGCTTCAGATGCCAGAAGGCCAGCAGTAAGATCAATCGGCGCACCAGTGGCTACCGCAGACTCAGCCGCCAAAGGGGCTAGCGGCGCAGACGTTACGGGTATTGGCGCAGCTACAGGAGATGCTGCCATAGGTCCGAGTTCTGCTGACTGCACGGCACCCGGCATATAAGAGGATTGCGGGGCGATCTGCCCAGTGTTGTACGCCATTTGGTTACTAAGAGTGGATTCGTAGGCGCTCATTTCTGGTGTCATAAAGGAGCCGTTGATGTCGTCCATGACGCTGTTAATGTACTGGTCCTTAGATTCGCCCAAAAGACCAAACTTGTCTGCGGCAGCGTAACCCGTAAGCCCCGTGTTAATAAGGCCACCCATACCGCCGCCCTGCGGCTGTGGACCTCCGGTGGTCGTTGAAGACCCACCAGCATAGCGGTTGCCTTGCGGCTGGCCCTGACCACGCATCTGCGCAAGGCGCTGTTCCAGTTGTGTCTGATAGTCCCAAGGTGAAACCTGTCTGCCGTACATCTTGTTACCCCACTACAATGTAGCGAAACGTGCGGTCTGTCTGCGCGTTGTTCGCGTGAGTGATTGTGAAACTGCCCTTGCGCCTCGTCCCCACATACATCGTTGCGCCGTATAATTCGGTGGCGGCATTGGCTGTGGTTGGGTCGAACAGGATTACAGAACCAGTTGTGCATCTCTGGTCCGTGACCACGGTAGAAGCTACACTTGCCGTCAGGGTGACCTCACGAAAGTTGGCGGTCTTGCCGCCCATAATTCTCTGGCCCCAAACAACCATCTGCCGCGCCCAACGGACAAGTCCATCAGTGTCAGCGTTGGCCTCAATCTGCGGCGGGCCAGGGTACTCAAACATCAGCGTTTACCGGACTGGTAGATAATCGGCTCAACCCCAATCGCGTGGGACCAACTGGAACCAGCGGGGATTACGGTCTTCAGGCGAAGGTATCTTGCCTCAATCCTCGCGGGGGCGACTCCATCAGCACCGGCTGTAGTCGGGGTGGTGTAGGAAATACTCCCTCCGGGGGTGTATCTGTACCCGACCGACACCGTGGGCGTCCCGCCATCGACAATCGGCCTTGCGCCATCAACGTAGGTCATCTGCATGGACTGCGGGATTTCCCCCGTTTCAATGGATGCCTCCAAGGCAGAGCCGGTGAAATACGACAGCTTGCGTGAGGTGTCGTATGCCGCCATGATAATCCTACCGCCAGTCCACACTCTTGAATCGAGGGAGAACGGAAGGTCATCAAGGTTAAAACCAGTTGTGTCCAATGTTTCCAGCGTGTAGCCGGTGGAGAGCGCACGGAAAAGAAACTCGCAATTGAACTCTGCCGTTGACCAAGTGCCGGTTTCCCAGTTGTAGATAATGGTCTTGTTGGGGTTGCCGTTGGAGTGTCCAGAACCCGGATAAGCCCAGAACAGCAGTTTGTTAATGGGATCAGCAGAACCCGAAATGCGGTGAAAATAAGACTGGTCGAGGTCAGCAAAGAACGTCTTGTCGACCTTACCATTACCGATGGGGCGAGACTGTGAGCCGTCGAACATATAGAATCCGTCTTCGCCAAGGTAGGCGGCGAAAGGCCCCACGTTGATTACAGAGTTCGGCGCTGGCGTACCCCTTGCGCGTTCCACTTCTCTGAAGCCGAATACGGTGGGCGGGCCTTCGTAGTCCACACGGTAGATTGCCGAGTCAAGGAATACAGCACCAGCCGCGCCGCCAACGGCACCAGTAATAGCCTGCACCCACCCGCCCGTGGGGAGGTCGTTGAAGTCGCTCTGTGCCGCCTCGGCAGCCGCAGAGCCAACCGTGGGCCATGACGTAGGATCAAGGTACTCAGACCACCACACCCTGTTCGGCACCTTCCCGTCAACAGCGTCGTTGGTGTTCCCAAGCATGAGAAAGCCTGGGTTCATAATCGCACAATGTCTCGCCTTGGGGGCCGCAGCAGCAAGGTTGGCAGCAATGGAAGATGTGCCAATAACGTAGGACTGAACCTCGTCTGTGAAGTTCGTTGCAATCACACGGTTTGCGTACTGGCAGAACCGCCAAGTTGATTCAGCGCCAGTCGTGTATCCGGCACTTCTTGAAATGTCCGTCTGTGTGGCAACCGATAGCCGATAGAGCTTAGAGGCATCGCCCGAAATAATGGCAACCTTTCCATCGTCCTGACGGCCAGCAAAGGCACCCTGGCACCGTGCCGTAAGCGCGTCAGAGAACGCAGACAGTGAACCAATCGGCCCATACGTCCCGCCCGTCTTGGGAATGACGTTAGTGGCAACAACCGTCCCATTGCCAAAGGCGGGGGTATCCGGCGTCCACTCTGCGAAGGGAACTACAGTCATGGATTGCCTACATCGTTACGCACGGCCAAGGCAGAGCCTGACCAGCGATCATTCATGCTTGACTTGTTCAGGGCTTCCAACTGTCCACGGAACATACCGGCCCAACCAATGATCCGGTCGTCATTCCTGATAAACGGCATGGCCTCCAACAAGGCACCATAAACGTAAACATGGGGCGCATTAGCCAAGAGCCATTCGGAATCATCCGAAGCAAGGGCGGCGAACTTCTTGTAGTACAGCGCCTTAACCGTCCCAGAAACCGAAGGACCAAGAACAATGTTGTCACCCTCTACAATGTAGAAAGACGGATTGGAGCCACTCTGTGAGCCAAGCCAAGTGCCGTAGAATACTTCAGGCGTTGTCTGCTCCAACCTACGCTTGGGATTGGAGTTCCAATAGAGCCGACGCATCTCAAGGTATCCCGTTGGCAGGGAACCCGTACCAGAAGTGATCGTAATGTCAGCAGACGTTTCCATCGCCTTAATGCGAAGGGGCGGGCTGTACAGAGCCTCACCCATCTGTCCGTTGCCATAAGCAATGCGGGTTTCCGCGCCAACAATGAAATCGGGGATATATGAAGTCAGATCGGACCGCGCCAGGTAGTCGGCTACGGCGGTTTTGACTTCAGCGAATGTCGTTATTGCCATCTAGATACTCCCGCCACTCATCGGCATAAGGGATGTTTTCATAACCAGCCATTGACGGTATGCCACGAGTGAAGTGGACCGCCCTTGGCTCAATGGATTCCGGCGACCAGCCCTCAAGCCAGTTCCAGTATTCGGGGATGCCCCCGATAAGGTCAGATGTCAGCCACCCAAACCCGTGCAGGAATTGCCCGCGCATGAAGTCGGTGGACTTGACCCTTAGAAACGAGTTCGCAGCGTGTTCGCAGTTCCACAGGACCAGAGAGGACCAGTTCTTGCGGTTGTACAGTTCCTGCTTCTGACCGTCCATCTTGACAGTCTCCGCAGGGCGGTAGTCGTGCTTCACACACATGGCCGCGTATTTCGGATCACGCAATTCATAGAGTTCGGCAATGTCTGCACGAAAGAGGAAGTCGGCGTCTACGAACAACGACCAACCCTGGTAGAGATTCAGAGGTGGGACAAGGAACCGTGAGAACGAGAAGTCCGTTGAGAACGGCTTACCGTCCCGCGCATCAATTCTCTGGTTGCCATCTAAAACAAAAGGCCGATCATAAAAACCGGCCTGTCTCAATTCTGGTTCCCTGAGTTCAACAATGTGAACGGGGATGGATGCGTGTTTTAGAAGTGATTTCTTGCAGACTTCCGTGGCCTCCGGCTCGCGCCGGTCGTGGCCGATAAAAACAGTTAACACAGGTTCTCCTTCAAGATTGACCAAGCAAGTCCTGATGCCCACTCATCTCTGGTAAACTGACCATAAGCGAGTGATCTTGCCCATTGTTCCCGCTCTGGGTAGAGCGGCGTTTCAACTTCCAAATCAAGGCGCCCAATCGGCGCAGCAGCAGACATTTCCGAAACAAAGACTGGAACCCCAAGTAATGCCGCCTCAACAGCAGCGATAGAAGCAATCGTGACGACGCAGTGCGCGTCTTGCATTGCCTTGACAAAAGGCTGGCCCTTCGTCTGAATGACAATTGGCCGATCCGTCTTTTCTTTCAATGACTTAACGGCATCCTTGGTCCAGAAGGGCATACCCATCATTCTCAGAACCAAGTCAGAAGGCGGGCAGACAACGACGTTCTTGCCCTTCTTCCACGGTGACACTTTCACGTTCAGGCTTTCCCACCTGTCTGCAGGCCGCTCGATGGTCCTCCGTTGCTGGAAGTCGCACCAAGTCATCCGGTAGTGGCCTGCGTAGTGCCCCCTGTGGAAGTAACCGTGATCGAGATAGACCCAAGGCCTATTCGCCGCAATTGATGCGGAGATTAGCTCTGGTATTCCCCGCAGAAGCCCCCACATGATACCGACACCAGGCTTCAGACCACCCGTAGCGGGATAGGTCTTGCCCCCAGTTCCCTTTACGAAGTATGGGTAGAGTTCAGCCCACGGACATTCTTCGCCAGTGGTGTAGACAGCGACTTCACCATCCAAAGCAGAGGTCATCGGCGTAGTTGCCAAGGTATTTTGCGCCAAGGCTGTAAAGAAATTCCGCGCCGTCATACTGACCATGCCCGAACCACGAATGTGGCTTTTGTTCAATGCAAATAACTGGTTTATAGCGCAGAAGTGTTTTCTCCGCGCCCTTGAGTACGTTCACTTCGTAGGATTCGCAGTCGATCTTAATGAAGTCGATTGCATCAAACCCGTAAGAGTCCAGCGTTTTCAACGGGATATCGCCATCATGTTCGGCGTCAATGTGCGTCCCACCGGAGTTCTCAGGGTCAATCGCCATCTTGACAACCCCCTCATGCTCTCCCAGAGCCACGGGGTACATTGACCAATTCTTCGCTGTGACGTTCTTCTCAAAGCATTCACGGTGTTCGGCTACGGGTTCAAAGCAGTGAACCATGCCGAACTTGGAACAGAAGTCCTTTGCCCACAACCCGACATGAGCGCCAACATCAACCGCTACGTCCCAGTTCTTCACATGGGATAGTGCGTGGTCACGATGGGGCTTCTGGTAGTCTCCTGATGTGCGGATAAACCTACCAAGGTGCGCTTCCCCAGATGGGAGCCACCAACCGTTAATCTCCTTCAAGAATCCCCCTTGCGGCTTCTTCAACCATATCTACTGTGATTTGTTTCATGCCAGCCTCGCAATGAGGACACGGGACGCACATCCCGCAGTTCTCACCGTTGCCGGTGTAAAGGTTCGTATGTGAGTCGTAGCCTAGAATCTTTGGATCAAGGCGTGATCCCCAGATGACGACCGCAGGAACACCCAAGGCAGCCGCCGCGTGGTGCAACGCACCGTCCGTAGTAATAACAAGGCTCGCATTGGCAACCGTCGCCAACATCTTCCTGATCCCGAAGCTCTTTAGCGGCCTCGTCCCACTCAATAGCTTCTTGGATCGCGGCCCATTCTGTGCGAGGTCGAAATCCCCCATCCTCTCCATCAAAGTCTGCCATCTATCCCAAATCCACGCTTTGTTACCCCCAAACGTACCCTTGATGTGCGGCTCGACTAGGACGTAGCCCGTGCCGCATTCATCCAAGGCCCACTGTTTCTCTTTCTCTGTCAGGAAGATGTCGCCAGGCTCAACCCGGTGGTTATCATTCCATTCAACAGAAATCCCGTCTTTCTGACGGACGTAAGGCCGATTGCCCGTATAGTGCGGGACGAATACAGCCTTGTGCTTCCCTATGGCAGTAGCCACCAACTTGGGATGGTTGATGTTCGGGTTGTTCTCAAACACCTCGTCCCATTCGCAGTGTTTTCCGTTTCCAAGGAAAATGTACGAATCGGGGTTTTCCTGCTTGGCCTTCCGCGCCCACGCGGTAGCCATGATTGAATCACCAACTCCCATCAGACGGGCACCTTGTCATAGGGCCACTTGTCAGTCTGACGGTATAGCTTCACTGAACTGTACCAAGGCATCGTGTCGCCCTCAGCGCCGTAACGCCACTGCGGCATTGACGGTACCAGAGTATGACACTCCTTGCCCAACGCACCGGCAAGGTGAACTACTGTCCCCGTAACGCTCACAATGGCGTCCAGCTGGCTCACCAGCGCAGCGGTATCGTCATAGTCATTGGAATGCACAAACGGGTAATGGTGAATCCTAGTGCCGGTCTGGTTGTAGAACCGCTCCAATTCAGGATCGGCTGTGTCCAGATGGTTCAGCGAAACCCACGAAATGTCTTCTCTGCCAAGAAAGTCAATTTCATGCAAGTCAAGGGTCCGAAGTTTCTCGTCCAACCCGCCAACGCCACCGCGCCACATGAAGCCGATTTTCTTTCCAGGCAGACTGTCCAATGCGGCCCGCCACATCTTCGACCGTGTAGGACACGGCGTAAGATACGGAAGCCCTGAGAAGTCCTTGTCTGAATTTCTGTACAGACCGCCAAGCGAACCAATCGCAAAACGGTGAGTAATATCAATAGGTTCTGGCAGGACCAACTCTTTGCCGCGACGGTTAACAACAATCGCTTCAGGGAATGACCTTTGGAAAAGGTTTATCAGCCGTGGGTCAACTGCCAGAATTACTTTGTCTGCATCCCTGATCGCTTCGTTAATCATGGACGCGAACATAATCTCATCACCCAAACCCTGCTCGCCGGTAATCAGGACGTTGCCGCCCTTACCGTCCCACAGTGGGATGTCTTTGCCGTCAATCGCAGGAGGGTGGGGCCGGAGTTTCGGTGCCCCAAGCATGGAGTCGTACCATTCCCAACCCTTCTTCCACTGATGGAGTTTCAGCAGAGCCAAAGCTCCATTCCACCGCGCTTCATCGGAGTCTGGGTTTAACTTCAGCGCCTCCTCAGCGGCCCATACGGCCTTCTGTGGGTCGCCCTTCTTGGTGTAGATAGAGGCTAGGGATGAATAGGTTACGTCCGTAGGCGACTTGTTCAGAGCCTTGTTATACCAAGTCTCAGCGTCATCCTCACGACCCATTTCCGCTAGGGCCATGCCGATCATATTCCATACCATAGTCCCGTCATACTCAGGGAACTTCTGGCAATACCGATAAAGGTAATACGCAGTCTCCGGCCTGTTAGCCTTCAAGTGGCAATGGCCTAGGATGAAAGCAATTCTTGGGTCTTCCGGCTTGGCGCGGCACAAGTCCTGCGCCTTATAGTGCGCCGATTCCAACTGCTCGTTGTCAACCTCGCGAGCAGCTTCCTCAATCAAAGCATCAAATGTCACAGTTTCCCCGTTCCAGTGCGTAAATATTTCATATCAGGATCATTCAACTTGCGCTTCACGACTTCATCGAAGCCTGGGTCCGACATACTCAAGCCAGACTCCTGCGCCCAGATTTCCAGCACGATAAACGGAACAGATGCAACGTGCTTCATATCCTTTGAAGGCGTCCACCCACCGTTGCCGTGGTTCTGAAATTCCTTGTTTTCCTTAATCAAAGGGTCAAGGTCTTGGCGAGTTTCAATCGAGTACCCGTCAATATCAGGTCTGTCGTGGAAGATTTGCTCAATGCCCGTAAGGGGATCGAGTGAGATTCGTTTTGATGTCACCTGTTTCCTCTCTGGTTAAAGAAGTGGGGGGAGAGTCGCCCCTCCCCCCGACTCTACTTACGAAGCAAGGTCAGCAATGACCGCCGAAGCCTCCTCGTTTTTGGAAACGAGGGTGTATTCAACGATAATCTGGCCCTTGCGACCATCACCGGTCTTAGCCAAATCTTCCGTCTTAAACGGACGGAGATAAGCCACATCCCAGTAGTTCTTGTCCAACACGGTAACGGTACGCTCACGACAGAACCGTGACGGGACAATCTTGACCTCGCCAAAGTCCGAAACGTAAACGTCAGCCGCACCCATGATGGAAGCCTGACTCTTGGAAGGTGCCGTATCGCGGTACAGAGTGGCAATGCCACCAAATGCCGAAATACGAGCCTTGTTGATCGGGCCACACATAACAATGCTAGGCTGACCACCGTCAGTCCAAGCCTGTTGCATAGCCGTCTTCAAGAAGGCTTCCGTGATGGTACGAAGGCCACTCGCCGTGGTATCCGTGGCAGCAGCCACATCACCGGACGAGAAGCCACCGGATTCCGCACCAGTGGCGCGCTGGACGTTACCTGTGAACCAGGCTTCCAACGAACCCAAACGGCGAGGCGTGGAGGTCGAGCCAGCAGACGAGGCATAGTTTCCGGTCAGACCGAACTCCATGTCACGCTTGATCTCGGCCATACGCTTGGCCATCTGATAGCGGTATTCCGAATCACGGCCCGCCTTGTCAACCGCATCCTGCGTACCGGATACCAGAATCGTCTTGGTGGCGATCTGGGTACGGTTGCCGACACGGGTGGTGGAGGTAGCGGTAGCGAAAGCCGCATCGTTACCTTCAACCACAGAGTTGATGGCAGCAGCGGTCAAGCTGTCGGTCTGCCATTCGTGGTAGGTTGCCTTAGCCTTACCACGACCCGCGATCATGGACATGAACGGGGTTTCAGTTGGCGAAATGTCGTAAATCATCGCTTGTGTTATCGCGGATTTTTTAATTACCGCTTCTGTATGTTTCCATACAGGCCAGACTATATCATCCCTTTCGGGTCGCGCGCTCGTGGGGTTTTACCGTCCGTTCTGGACTCCATACCCTAGTCGTTGAACCTTCTCCGCATCCCTGCGGAGCTTGGCTGCTGATTGCCCTCGACTTTACGTTAGGGGTTCCCAGCAATTCACGCGATTATTCAATGATGACTGCAGTGGTGGCATTTAGGACAAAGAACCCGACTATTTTTCGGGTCAAAGCGTAGGTCTGGATGTTTGGCAAAGGATTCAATGTGGTGAACGTGAAGCAAAATCTTGTTCCCGCAGCATTTACAAATGTTGCCTTGGGCTATCCCGCATTCCTCACATTGATTACCGGCCCTCTCGCGAGAAGCCAATTTCCATTGCCTGTATTCCCCAGACCGACGAAGCACCGCATTCTTTTCGGTAGCCCCGCCTTTCCAATTTGGGTTTTTATCCCCAGACCATCGACCACGGTGAGCCTTACTTATGTTCTCCTTATGTTCTCTGGAGAACTCCCGTGGAGCATTGCGCCAACGCGGCGTGATTCCGAACTCCCTCAACCTATTGTAAACAACAGTCTGCCCAACACCATATTTCTTGGCTATGTCGCTGGGTATCATCTGTGCATACAGAGTGGCGAGTTCTTCTATGGTAGGGTTAAATTTACGCTTTGGTCCTGACATGCCACCAGTCTCCAATCATCAAGGGGACTGATAGTTAAACACGAAGATTTCTCCGTGTCTACAGTTAATCCGTTAGGTCCTCGCGATTGCCTACCGCATCAGTCGTCTTGAAAGTACCGGCCAAATAAGCCATGACTTCCTCCTGTTGTTACGAGTTGCCGATGCCCGCTGATTCCAGCCACGCGGCGAGGTCTTCAACCTTGCCGGTCTGTTTCAGTCGGGATTTGGCAGCAGTCGCAGCAGCCTTTGCAGGATCAGCCTTCGCTGTAGTCCCCGGTTTCTGGACTTTTGGAACAGTCTTCGCCTTGGCAACACTCACGCCTTGGGCCTTCTTGGCTTTGTCGTAGAGCATGGCTTTGTACGCGATTTGTGCAGCACGAGAATCCGCCAATCCACCAATTTCCTGTTCGGAATAACCAGTGTCCAGCAAATAGGAACGAAGCTCTTTCTTGACTTCAACGCCCTTCACAGGGTCGGCAAAGACAGGAATCTTCTCCACCAGCTTTTTGCCTTCTTCCTGAAGCATCCACTGATGGTTCTCGTTCTGCTCGCGCTCTCTCGATTGAGAGATACGAGACTTTTCCGCAAGCGCCTCATTGATGTTTTCCGCATACTGGTCGTATTCGGCTTTCAATGCGACGTATTCGCCAGGGTCTTCGCGGGCCAGAGCGGCCCAATCGACACCAGCAAATTTACCCTGAATCTGGGCTTGCAACGCAGGAATGAACTGGTCTAGGTGCTGTTCAATTCGCTGCCGTTCAGCTTCAAGCGCCCGGTTCTTTTCCGCAATTTCGGCGGTCTTTCTCCGGTAATCAGAATCACGCTGATAGCCTCGGGTAAGTTCATCCTCCGTGACCTCAAGTTCCTGACCGTCAATCTTGACAGTCCACTTTTTAGGTTGGAGTTCACCCTCCTCAACTTCAGGTTCAACTTCCTCGCCTTCCGCTACGGGTTCTTCCTCAGTTGATTCCTCAACTATGGTTTCCTCCGCCGCTTCCGTTTCGGCCTCTGCCTCCGCTTCAGCTTCATCGGGCATCTCGGATTCGGTGACGTCTCCGTCCAGCAATCCACTCAATGCCTCAGCAGTCTCGGAAATATTCCGGGCTTCCCTTACGGGATTGGCCTCATCCGACATAGTAAAAAACTCCATCTAAGGGAATGCGCGCCTCACGGCGGGCTGTTGACGGTTCCACTAGGGTTGACCGCCTTTCACGATTTAACGTGAAACTGTTAAAGGCTCCATTTACTTTTGCCTTCAAGTTCTTTGACACGTTGGGTAGCCATCCCGCCTTCGATAATCATGCCCTTCAAGTCCGCAGCGAACTTGTTGCACAACATCACATAGCGGTGGCAGTCCTCACGCTCATCTACTGTCTTGGCATCTTTCCAAGCAGCGATGTATGATTTGGCAAGACCGTTAATGGCTTCAATGAAAGCCTCGTTCTCAATCAACTGGTTTGCAAGAGATGCGCGATGCATCTTTTCGGAATCGTTCAACCTACATCACCTCCAGGGCGAACATTTGTGATTTCACTCTTTTGAGCCGCAAGGCCCATCGCGTTCTTTTCAGAAGCAAGCAATGCCTCGTACTTCATTTCTTCGCGACGCAGTTCGGCCTCAAGACCCATCTTCTCGCGAGCCACCATGAGTTCCATGTCTGCCTTGTATTTCTCAATCTGCATCTGTGCTTCAGCTTTTGCTTTCTGAAGTTCGATGTCCTGCTGCGCCTTGAACTGCTCAAGCTGTTGCTTGGCTTGTCCTTCGGCTTGCTGGATTTGAATCTTGGCTTGCGCCTCTTGCGCCTTGGGATCAGGCTTGGGCGGCTGCGGAGGTGCGTTGGGATCGGGTCTGGTAAAGTAAAGGTCCGGTGTACGAAGATCAGAAGCCTCCACAATCTGCGAAGCGGTTTCGTAAACATTCATCTTGGTAACAAACGGGCCGTCAACGCCACCCTGCATCTGAATGGCCTTCTCCTGAAGGACTGCGATGTTCTGCAATGCCACAAGTTTCTTGGACTTGTCGCCAGTCCCAAGACCGACGTTCACAACCATATCGAAGTTGTCTTCCCATTCCGTCGGGTTGACAGAAATCCACTCATTCGCAATGCCGACAGTGCGCGGCTTGTCCTGATACTTGATCGACAGTTGAAGGATCAGCTTGAAGGCATCCTTCACACCCGTTTCAGCAAGGACTCTTGCGATGAGTTCAATTCGGGACTGTGCAGCCGAAAGAAGCATTTCTTCTCCACGTGCGGTATCGTGCAGCGCGTTCGTGGAAAGTCCTTGCGTCCTCGGTGACACACCCGTGCGGTTCTCCCGCAACTGGTCTACATAACCCAAACCTTCCAAGGCGCGCTGTGAGACATCAACCGTCTGAACGGGAGTCATCACCTGGCCGGGCTGGTTCTTCCTAATAATCCCACCGGGCTTTGAGGTGAGAATTTCGGACGGGTCTTCTACTGCATTCGTATAAACTTCGTATCGCGGATTGTTACCGATGTACAGCGCGTCAAGGTACTGACGGAGGATCGAAGTCTTGATTAGCTGCAAGTCTTTAATCAGATCAGGGATACTGATACCGACAAGACGGTGCGGCATGATAATTGGTGAAAGGTTTACAAGCGGACGCGGGCCGTCCCACACATCGTTGTCGAGGATGATTTCGGAATTACCAGCAGTGGTAATCTTCCGCATTTCCGCAATGCCGTCATCATCGTAGTCAACGCGAATATAGGATTCCGTTACCCACACTTCCCGCATCGCCTTGTTCATCATCGAGGTAGACGTTTCATCTTCCTCATTGACGGTAGCGCGGGACTGCGACTCCGGTAGGTGGTCCCCACTTGATTCGCCGGAAAGGTCTTCAATCTCTTTACGTTTGTTGGGGTACTGTTCGATCAGATCCGATACAGGCTTCCGGCAACGGTGGGCAAGGAAGCGGCAGTCTTGAGCGTTACGCGCATCACGCGAAAACAGAACCTCGTCAGAGGGAACGCAGTCAACGCAAATCTTGCCCGCTTCTTCCTTCCACTTGATCGTTACGTCATGGGTGGTTCCCATTTCGCTGTATTCTTCAGTGTGTTCGATAATCTCACGATCAGGAGATTCAAACAGCATTGCGAACTGCGTATCGTCAAGACCGTAGTATGTCTCGCGCTTCCAGTCTTCGCGCTTCTCCCAGTAGACCTTGACCCAAGCCACCTTGGAAATAAGGGAATCCTTGAACCATGTGTAGTAGTTGAGGAAGCCGGGGTTGTCCCGATTCCATACATGATTGCAGTACTTTGTTTTCAGCTTGGCAATGTCGCGGTCGTTAGGACCAACGGGGGTGAACTCCACCGCGTCGTCATTGGCTGCAAAGATTCTGATAAGCGAAGGCATGATCCATTCTACGGTGTCCTGAACGTCAGACGACACAACAGAGGATCGGCCCTCGACTTCATTCCCGTAGGGTTCTTTCAGATAGGCGTCCCAACCATCAATGCGGTCAGCAGACATCTCATCGGTTTCAAAGCCAACAGCCTGACGGACTTCAGCCGACACGATAGCCTTGAGTTCTGATTCATCCATTCGTGCCATAATCGGGCCACCTTACTATTTCTATTGTGTTCCCAGCTACATTATGATACGGTATTGCCACAATCATAGGAGCGCCGAGATGGAAACCATCGAATACAACGGAAAACTATTCAAGCGTTATGGAAAGTATTTCCGCATTGGCAATTTGTATCTTCATAGGGTCGTTTGGACAGACCACAACGGGCCAGTGCCAGCAAACCACCACATTCATCACATAGACCACGATCAGGCCAACAACGCGATTGAGAACCTAGCGATCATGACGCGCTCGGAGCATCAAAGGCACCACATCGCAGAAACCAGAAAAAACAAATTCCCCAACAAATGTGACGTTTGTGGGAACGATTTTATGTCTTCGCGACCAACATACGAACGATTCTGCTCAAAGCCATGCCAAGATAAGTTCCACCACCCGCTGGTGGTCCCCAAGAATTCCGTTAACTGCGTCTACTGCTCTAAGTCGTTCGTTAGAATGCAACGCAACCAAATATTTTGCTCAAGGCACTGCAAGGACAAAAACCACCAAAAGAATCTCAGGGAAGCTACAAAGCGCCGTAAGTATCTGAAATCGCTCACACAACCCAACGGGTAGACGGCTGCGTCCACTGTTGGGTGAAGTTGTCATTGCCATTCGCGAACGTCAATATGAAAGCATCTGCAAGGTCAGGGGACCGTTGCCCGCGCTTCTTCAAGTCAGCCTTGGACTCGACCAGCAGCTTCCCGTTGGACGCGTAGCCATAAAGCGGTGTAGTTAATTCCTGAATCAAGTCTTCGTCATTGGGCAGTTTGCAGCCCTTGTCCGACAACCATTCCCTCGCTACGAACCACAGTTCATCACGAAGGCGTACATATCTTTCCTTGGAGGAGGGGGACTCGCCTACGTTAATGCCCCGAACAGGTAGCCCCTGCTCCCTCAGTCTGTCTACCACACCAGAGCCGATACCGATCACATCCACAAGGATGAGGTGGGGCTTGCGCTCCTTCTCCTGCTTGTAGGCATCGACTATCGCGCCGGATAACTGCATGGTATCCAGATTCTTCCATGTCTGCACCGGCTCCAGAAGCGTATTGCCCATTCTCTTGGCAAGGGCAGACCTGTCGTCTCCGAATCGCGCTACGTCAACCCCCCAGATCACTCTCTGGTTCTTTGATGGGGCCACATCCCGGCTCACGGCGTCTTTGCACAGGAACAGGGGAATAACTGTCTCGTCATCCGCCGTAGGGAACTCGCCCTCGACACGAACCCGGTAGGTATTCGAATCCTTGCCGAACCTTGCTACGACATCCTCAATATGCGCTCGCGCACGGGGGACATCCTCGGAGGACACCCGCATCTTGAAGAACCGATCCGCCAGAAGGTGGAAGGCATCAAAGAAATACCCGCTGTTACGAGTGGGGTTGCCAACCATAACCAGTTTGGAGTGTTCGGTACTCAAAGCCCCCAACATCACCTGAAACAGCACATCCGCGATACCCGACGCTTCCTCTACAACCACAAGTGAGTATTCAGAGTGAAACCCCTGCAAACTCTCAGGTCTTTCCGTAGAAGCAGTCCTTCGGGACGCGAAGCACGACTCAGGTTGAGCCTTCAGATAAATTCTTTCCGATTCAAATTCATACTGCGAACGAATCTCATCAGGCAGGAACCGCGACCAGATGGCAATCTCAGGCCATGTCACGTCCTTCAACTGACTTTCAGAGTTCGCTGTAAGGAGAACCTTGCAGGGCTTTCGGGTACACAACCACCAAAGGATGATCCAGGAGATAAGAGCTGTCTTGCCAACACCATGCCCAGACCTCACAGCCGCACGGGGATTGGCTCCGATGCCCTTCAGGGCCTCACGCTGCCACTTCTCAGGGGTAACGCCCAGAACACCCTCCACGAACAGCAGGGGGTTATCCCTCGATTCCGCATAGAAATCTAAAGGATCACGCTTTTCTACGATCATTTTTTGTTCAAGGCTACCTTGCGGTATTCAGCCCAAGCCGCCTCTGTCAGAGAAGACGCGAGTTTTTCCTCAGCCGCCTCGATCACTTCCTTCTTGGCCTTCCTCACAGAATCCAGCTTGATTACCTTTGAAACCATCCCAAAAACCATCCCACTAATTAATCGTTGAGGGGTATTTCTCAGAACCCCAATACATATCTGATAAACGCTGCCTTCTCGCCCGTGCTTGGAACATATCTGCCCTCAGCAGACAGACCACCGTCTGAATACTGACCACTTACAGCTAAAGGCATATTCCCGCCAGCGAGGAAGCCAAGAGAGCCGCCAGGGAAGTTCATACCCGCTCCGCCGTAGAGGTTTCCGGTAGTATCCCCACCAGAAAAGTTGGGGCTTTCATAATCCCAACCACTGTAGTTTCCGCCAATCTCGCCATACAGAGGATTGCCATCAATTCCAAACCGGCCAGAAAGAGAATTGTAAAACGAATCACCGTGAGGACCGCGCTCATAAGAGCCGCGAAACTGCGGGGTAACATACCCACCGTCCAACGGGATGTACTTGCTGTAATCAATGCCAGAGACTTCAGACGCAGTGGGATCAATAGGGGCTTCAGTCCACAATGCGACATCCTCGTCTAGTAGTCCCGTCATGCCCGCCCCCCTTCTCTACGATCTTTTGGCTCTGCGCTTCCGCATTAACTCACGCTGATATTCACGACGCTTCTCTGTGTCGCGGTAGCGATACGTTTTTTTTGTATCCCCGCTGTTAGCCATATCCTCGGAAGTGTTAGCCATATCGGGGAGGCTGTTAGCCATAGTTTCTTCCCTGTTAGCCATATCCCCACCGGTGTTAGCCATAGGGTCATTAGCGCAGGGCCGTCCGCACCAGCTAGAAGACCCGCATATTGTACAGCGTTCCATCTAAGTCCTTGATAAGAAAGCGGTTAAAAAATTATATGATTTTTTTGGGAAAGCTGAGTGTGGGTGGATACGACCACCATTACGACCCCACCCCCCTCTCGAAAAGGGGCCTATGGGGGGTCGGAACATACCATGAACATCGACGCTATGGGGTCAGAGAGGCCCGTACAGAGGCGTGAGGCTCGCTGATTAACGCCGAAGCGTCGTAACACCGTGGACGGCTACTGTAGCACGCTCTCTGGCGTAGTTCACATGGCCCCTTACGTCCTTGGTGTCAATGCAGCCAGGATGAAAAACAAGAAGAATAGAGCGTACTCCATGCCTGCACCCCATTGATTTTATTGCGAATATACGCATTGTGTTATAGTGTAACAAAAGAGCGGGTGGAGTGGGCGCGGGGCCATTTGAAAGCATTTGATTGAAAGCAATCGCCCGCCGTTTAATCCCTTCTGCTCTAATGTTTCCGCCAGTCTGAAGATTGTTTGCAGGTCTCTTAGTGTCTATGGGATATTCATGCCCGCGTTGAGGGGCTATTCATTACACCCCATTCGGAACGCCTTTGCTTTCATGACACCTAATTCTTTCGGGTCTCTTGTCTATATGGTACGCGTTGGCTTGGTCAATCCTCAATAACCTTGCCTTCAATGACCTTGGCTTGGTCACTTGGCCGGTTCATGGCATCCAGCAGCTTGATGAATGAATCGCTCGCGCTTAACTCATGCGTTGTCTTGCCGGAATACTCCATCGTGGAGGCTACCTTGCCTTCAACCCTGTCGAGTATCTCACGTGCCAGCGCCGCATTGCCTTCAATGGCTTGTTGAACCATGCTATCTGCCATCACGTTGATGCGCTTGGTCATCTTGCCGTCTACTTCACATTTGCGATTGAGCGCAAGCATTAGGGCATCAGTCCCTATTTTCCGCCTGACTTGGCCCTTGGATTTAGCCTCGTTCGCCGGCTGGTAAGTATCTGAAAACGTTACACCTTTGCCGGATGGTTTTTTGGCTGGTTTCTTGGGCATTGAATCAGTGGACCGTTTGGCCCGTATCGCCAAGCATATATTGTATCATGTCCGACAGGCTCTCGGCGTCGTCCTGATCGTCCAAGCCCTTGAATGTCACAATGAGTGACCATGATCCATCGGCGGATTCGCCAGCGTAACTCGATACTTCAAGCTCTTGATATTCGTCATCTTGAAACATTGTTGCGCCTTTGGATAATTATCTTGCTTTCTTCCATACCGTGCATTTTATGCTAGACGTAGGGCATGACGCCCTATATTCTCAAATCATCAACAAGGGCATAGAGCCCGCCAAACCAAAGGAGATGACGATGCAAATGCCAAGACTTCATATAAACGGGACAAGCCGTGATGTGCTGCTAGAACAGTACAGCGAAGCTATTTACGCGCTAAACGACGCAATTACAGCGCTCCGCAGTATCGACGTGAACGGACGGGACTACTACACCATTTCGCCAGACGCCGGGGCGGTTGCTCTGGCAGAACACCGCGCCCGCGTTGCCGCGCTTGAAAATATCTGGGAAGATATGTCGTCCATCGCCGAACACATCTGCACAACCGCCTAACAAGGAGAGACGATCATGGAACTCACGAACACCCAAGGAATCGACATACTTTACATCAGGAACGGGCAAGCCATTTTTCGCGAACACGCTGGATCGCGTGAACTTGTTGCGCTGGCACCCATATCCGCGCCTTCTGGATGGGCCGAAAGCCAAACCAAAGCGGAAAGCAAGCCCGGATCATACTATCTTGCGGATCATGGGTCATATTCAATCAATAACCCCATTACTGCGAAAGCAATGGTTGAACTGTTTAACGCCTAAACAACCCAAGGGCAATCAAGCCCGCCAAAAGGAGATTGAACATGAACACTTTCCGCACCTTCGCCACCGAACAATCCGCCCGCACCTATCGCCATGAACACGGCACCGGCGGCTGGATATTCACGCCGGAACAGCCGGGCGAGTCAATCCTGTTTCCGCCCGAAATGACGCCGAGCGCGATATTCCATCATCCGATGGCCAAGGGCCAGACCGGCAACCTTGTCGGCAACGGCTGACACAATCAATTAATCCAGCCACAAGGGCACTAGCCCGCTAACTAGGAGTTAGAATCATGGAAATTCTAATTAAAGGCCGCCGCTGGTTTCAGAAATCATACGGCAACACGTACCACACCGCACAAATCTTCATTGATGGCGAACTGGTACACGACACCCCCCAAACATACGGGTATGAACAACAGTATTTAGAGACGGCCCTTAGATGGCTGGACAAGTCTGGGCTGGTAGAACCCCGCGAGCGCCACGCCAATGGGGGCTACGAAGGCAACCGGCAATGGGCTGAGCGCCAAGGCCACACGCTTAGATATGAAGCCCAAGACGCGTCAAGGGAACGCGATCTATAACAACCCCAAGGGCAATAGCCCGATCAAAAGGAGATTGAACAATGACCGAAACATTCACGCTGGACTGCGAATACACGGACACATTCGGCGGCGAGGCCAATTATTGCTGGGTAAGGCGCGAGAGTATGGAATTGCCGCAAGGTATATCGGACCGGGCGCTTGTACGCCGCGCCAAAGCCGCGCTTGGGTTAACTGGCGTGCGCGGGAAGATGGACAATATGGGCGATGGCTGGGAGTTTCGCCCATATGGATCGTGTACTGTCGCCTTTTTCACAGTTAGATGTTAGCGCGTTAAATGGTAGCCGGGCCACGGTCCGGTTATCATGTACCGCGCAACCTGGGCAATCAAGCCCGCTCATAAGGAGATTGAACAATGGAACAAGTCAAAGCACGCGCCGCAATCCGCACCCGCTATCACGGCGCCACAAACTACAAGCCTTCGCGCATTATCGCGACCAGCGAGCTTGGCAAGGTTACTATCAGCTATGATAGCGGAATGGATACCGCCGAAAATCACGCCAATGCCGCCGCCGCTTGCCTTGAAAAGCACTGGGATTTTGAGGCTAAATTAAAGGCCGATGAGGGCCTTTGCTTCAATGGTGACTATTTCTGGACTTGGGCCATCACCGGCCCGCGCAAAACCGATAAGGAGGCCTGAAAAATGACAAAACCCAAAATTCCAGAGGGCTTTGTTAAAGTCTCAAGGCCTGAATTTTTTAAACTTCTGGACGAAGCCGCCGCCGTTGATCCCATGCCGACAACAAATCATCCCGAATACACTACATGGGAAACGCTGAAAGGCCCGCGCATTGTTTGGGGCTGGTCTTATCCAGGATGGCGCAACTCCGGCGAAGGTCCGAAGGCCTACGCGGTAAAGAAGAACAACCCACAAACGAAGGAGTCTTGAACATGGAAACGAAACACACGCCAGGGCCTTGGATCGTAGACGGCGGCTATATCGTAGGGGCTAGTGACCCTAGCAACGCCGAAACAATCGCGGAATTTACGGACGCAATACCGTCCAAAGCCAACGCCCACCTACTCGCCGCCGCGCCTGACCTGCTGGATGCGCTTTGCTACCTTGTGGGGGCGGACAACGATATTCAGGCCCACAGGGGCAACAAGCACGACCAAGCCATGAACCGAATAGCGGCGCTTGATATGGCGGCGCGCGCAATCGCCAAAGCCAAGGGGGAATGAACATGAAACACATACCCGAAGCCTCGACAATCGGCCTGTTTTGTGGCTTGGCCTTTCTTGCCACCATGATAATCAACGCTTGGCTTGAAATTGGGGGACTTTAATGACCGGCCCCGAACTGAAAGCAATCCGCCACAATCTAGGCCTCTCCGCGAGGGGTCTAGCAATGGCTCTGGAAATGGGCAATCACGGCAGCCGGACTATAAGACGCTGGGAAGCGGGAACGTATGCCGTCCCTGGCCCTATCTCCGTGGCCGTCACTCTAATGGCCCAATAGCCAAAGGGGGCGGCTGGCAACCGCCCCCGAAGGCGCAATTTTTGATTATTTGAAATTATAGCACGTTGACCTATAAGGGGTCAAGCGTTTATTCACGTTTCGTTCTTTTCCAGCCCGTAATGCTCCGCAAGCTGCCGAAACATCACCTTGACCAGCGCCGCGCCTCGATTCGTGCCGATCCCCGCCGCGCTCTCATATTCCCCAACCGAACATTCAAGTATGCAAACAAAATAAGCGCAATCGTCCAGCCCCGGCCCTAGCGCCCTCATGGCGGCGTTGAAGTCTCGCATGGCGTCAAGCTGAACCGGCGTATGATCCCTGGCACCGCCGCGAATGCCCAAAAGGTTAACCGTGGTGGCCTTAATCAGTCCGGCGTTGTAGAAGCTGGTGGCCAACCGCTCGCCAGCCGTGGCTTGGTCGCGGGTTATAAATCCCCTCTTGGCCAAATACTCGCAAGGCGCCATAACCCGGCCCCGCAGGGCTTTCCCCTCTTTTGCGGATCGTTCTTCGAAAACCAGCGCGTCCCCGGCCTTGGCCCGCCCCTCTTTTGTCCCGTAATCGGAGAGGCTGACGACATTCCCCCTCTTTTTAGCCATCATTCGATCCCCCTTGCTTTCAGTGCGGCGATGGTCCAAGCAAGCTCTAATGTTGCGCCAATACCTGTATGCTCAATTACTGGGCTAGTGCTTGTGTCTGTAACTAATTGGACCATTGGCAATCCATCCGCACCAATGTCGCTGGCGTAAACCAGCATTCCACCAAGCGTTCTCGCGGCGTCTATCGAACCTGTTGGTCGCCAACCACCACAGTCACACTTTTTGGCCGGTGCGGCTGGTTCGTTATGCAGTACACAATCGGCCCAATGGGGGAATCCATCTTCTTCGTGGGGCGTCGATCCCAAATAGCGGGATATCTCCGCATCCAGTTCCCGATCAGGCCCCGTTGCAGCTTCCAGGCGTTTAATGAGGCTGGTCATTCGTCTAACCACGGGCACGTAGCGGCTGCCCCGGCAATAGGTACTCCGAAGAGTACAATCACAAATCTGTCGTAGGCGGACAGCAAAGGCGGCCACCACCATTCCCACTGAACAAACACGGCGCACAGGTAGATGGCAGCCAATACAGTACAGAATATTCCAACTCTCTTAATCATCACTCACCCCCTTTCAGCGCACGGATGGCAGCAGCAATTGTCTTGGCGGCAACGGATTGCGATGCAAACCCACCGGCGTATCTCCACCGCTCATAGTGTGATTGAGCAATGCCCGCCTGTTCCTCTATAAACTCTCTCGCTTTTTGTTCTGCGTTCATGGCTTGTCTCCTTTGAGTCTGGCGCGGGCGTTTTCAATGGGGTCGCAAAGACCACCAACAGAGCCATCCCGGTCATGCCACAATATTAAATTACCCAACGCTTCCCGCAGCCGCTTGTTCTCGGCCTTGAGTTCTTCGTCTGTCATGCTCTCACCCGAACGTTTCTGCCCCGTTAAACGCTATGCTGTCCTCGCAATGTGCAGCGCCCGCTTCCGTCGCGCCAGTTTGTCTGCAATATGTTCCCGAATCTCGCCGGGCGCCGGAAGTGTGTTGTATTTGTGCGTTTTAATAGTTTTCAAAACAGCCTCCATCATCAAATCAGCCGGTAAATCACCCAACGCCTCGCCCCACACCGCAACAGCCGCCCGCGCATCCGATAGTTTACCCAATGCCCCGGCGAAAGCTAGTAATTTGTCCATCACCACCGCTTGATCTTCTCGTGTTGCCGGTTGAAGCATCGCCTCCAGCGCCGGAATTGACGCCCTTGCCCGCTCCTTGACCGATGGCGGGGTGTTTGCAAACCATTCCGTCCCCGTCCACCACGATTCCATCGTCATAGCCGCCTTCTTCGCCTCCGGCAAGGCCAAGGGTTTCAGCGATGATCCGGCGTCTTTCGGCTTCGCCAGGGTTATGATTGTTCCCACCTGTTGCATTTTGCTTTTCCCTTCGTACCCAATTTCTGAACGTTGCGTCCCAATCAAGCTTAACCCCACGCTGGCCCGATATTCCCGCCCAATAATCTGTAAACGAAGAAACTGTCTTTGCAAGCACAAGGTCGGGGCGTTCCTTTGCGGCCCATGCCAACAACCCAGAATCAGGTTTCCAATCAGGTGGCAAGCGGGAACCGCGAGCGCCCCTCTTCTTAGTTCTTTCTGTATCTGTATCTGTATCTGTATCTGGGGGCGTTACTGTAACGTTACATTCAGCGTTACCGGCCCGCTCCCTGAAACGCTTTACGCGCTCGTTTGATGTGTCGCTTTTATACTGACGAATGGCCCAGTTGTGCGGTTTTAAGCCTGTTTCCGTTTTATCAAGCAGCCCATATCCAACCAGCTTTTTAATAATTTTACCGGCCCTTTTTTCTGACATTCTCAAAGCAAAACGCGCATCTTTTTCGGAAAATTCTTCAGAATTATTCTGGTTTTGCAGGCAAAGTAGGTTCACCCACGCCTTAAATTCATCGCCGGAAAGCTGCTGTGCCTTCGGATCGTTTAGCGTTTCGGAATACATCCTGAACCACTTCATCCCGCGACCTCGCCTATGGTGGAGGATTTTAGAACCTGGCCCTGCGACTTGGGAAAGAATCGCTTTTTGTCCGGTCGACACGCCCTTGGGTCGTCTTCAAAAGTCCCCCAAGCCTCTTTCCAGTTTCCGGCTTTGTTCCTGTAGGCTTTGACGTTACAGCCGTTCGCGTGGCGGGCTGCTGCCTGTCTCGCTACCTTGCATGGGCGGCATTTGCCGTCTTTGTATTTCTCAATTCCGCCACACTTCTTGCATTCAGCGCCGACGAAAATCATATCGTCCTCAATTTGCTGTTCTTCTGGGCGTTGAGAACCCCTGATGCGCGATGACAGCACGGGCGCTTTGTCGCTCCAATGTAGTGCGGCAATGGCTCGCCAGCACCAGTCGGTGGACACATGGTAATGCCGCGTCTTGAAATGAAATCTTCCATAGGGGTTTTCAATTCCTCTCGCTTTTTCATTCTGACCCTCCTGTTTACATATCCATCCTGATAATTCTGCGATGCAAATGTCAACATTTCTGGCGAAATCCAAATCTTCCCTTATGATTTTATTCGCTCTCTTGACTCCGTGCATGACCGTTGTGTGGTCCTTGCCGAAAAATCTGCCGAGCGCGGGGTATGAAAGGTCGGTCGTTTTCTTGGCGATGTAGAAGGCTGCAAACCTCGCTCGCGTTATCACAGCGCCCTTGCGGTCTGAAAAAATATAATCCAAGGGGATGTCGAATTGCTCGCTGACAGCGCGGGCGATGGTGTCGATCATCCGTCCCTCCAATCACGATAAAGTCCCCGCGCATAGGCCCGCAATGCAGCGCGGAGTATGTAGTCTGGTAGATGCTCGCGGAGGTATGAAATCTCGCCCGATTGGTGGGCCTTGGCATGGTGGGAGTGTAGCATGGGCAGGGTTTCATCGTCCGGGGACTTAATGCCCTTGCCCAGTGTCCCTATGTGGCAAGCCTCCACCGCGTCGTCAGGCCGCGCCCGCTGCCCGCTTATGATGCAGGGTTGATCCCGCAGCCACAAAAGGTATTTCTTGTCGCGGAGGGGTTTTTGCTTGGGGATCATATCGCCTCCACAATCACCATTAACCCGTTTGCAACGCGGTCATCGCGATCCCAGTAAATATGGCAATCAACGATCTGGCAATCATTCTGCACAATGCCAAGCAGTTCCAGCATATCGTCCAAGCACTTGATTAGATTGGTAACATCGCGCCTTCGCTTGTCAGGGCGAGCCACAATGTATTCAACCTTGACGGGGCCGGTGAACTTCTGGGGCGCGTCTTGCGCCTTCATGTGGCGAGCGACTTCATTGGCCCAAGTGTGCCATTCCTTCGCCTTGAACATTCCACCGCGTGGGTTCTTACGATATAGGCGGTTTACACTGGGAGGAAACGGCCAAAGCATCATCAATCGAGGTTCCAAAATTCAGCCAGCTTGATCTTGTGTATTCCGGCGTATGTCCCCACCCGCTTGATCCATCGAGCGTCCGATATTTCAACGTCTTTCCAGTACTTTAGCCCGGTTTCCCTGTCTGTCGTCTCCACCCTTTCCGTCTTGGAAAGCAGGGAACGGCGGGCAAAGCCTGTCTGTGAGTCCTTGGGTATCATGCTAGCTGGCGACCTTGCACTTCTTGCGGCGGAGAATTTCTGGGCGATGGCGCCTCAAAATCTGATAAACACCCGAGTCAGTACGGTTAAAATGCTCGGCAATTTCGCGGCAACTAAGCCCGTTTTGGTAACAATCGGCCATCATCTGGATGAGCCTTGCTTGCTCGGCTTTTTTCTGCTCTGCCATCCGCATTGCGTTCATATTTGACCTCTCTGCGGCTATCTCTCTTTGTGATCTGGATTCGGCCAGCGCCAGCGGAGATGGGGCAGGACTGCTCCAACCCGGCTCGCCATTGGTGATGCGCTTGATCTCGGCAAGGTATTCTTCGTGGGTGACTTCGGGGATCATAGATACCTCCGCTTGATTCGCTCCCAAAGGCTGCGCTTGCGGGGTTGGGCGGGGCAGTACGCTACTAAGGTTGCCCCGCCCGTCCTCTCCCCCCGCATGGCGTCGGGTGAACTATCCCCCAGACAAAAAGATACCCCCCCGACAGCGACGTTGCTGCCGGGAGGGAAGTTTTGGCCAGGGAGGCCCTTGGAGAAGGGATCACGCATCAAGAAAGTCCGTTGGGGTCACTTCCCCGCCCGTGACTTGGTGAATCTTTTGCAGCAGCTTCCTGGAAAAACCCTGCTTGTCATTCTCAAGACGACTAAGGGTAGACGGTGAGCAGCCGACAAGGGCCGCTGCATCCGTGAGCCTTAGATTCTGAGATTTGCGCCAGTTTTTAAGTTTCATGCCATTATATTTGCACGGCTTGGAACCGTGTGCAATGAAAAAAATGCGATGGCATCGAAATAAATGCTTGTCACGCATTGCGGGCTGTGCAAGTATCCAAGTGTCAATTGTATCAACCAACTCAAGAAAGGGGTGTTTCCTTTGGGGCCTTACGGCCATCGTTGCAGAGGGGCGGGACTTGAAACCGCCCCCCCCACCACGGGAAACGGAACAGATATGGAATCAGGAATGGAAGTCAAGATTGACAAGGGAATCCCCGTACCGAAAAGCAAATGGAACAGCGAGAAATTTCCCTTCTCCAAAATGGAAGTTGGCGATTCATTCTTTGTCGCTGGCTATAAGCCCAAAAACATCGCGGGTTCGCTTGAACACCAGCGCAAGCGTTACAACAAACGGTTCATCAGTCGCACCCTTGGCTCCGGCATCCGTGTTTGGCGTCTGAAATAGGAGACTAACATGGCAGACCTCACAACTCTTTATCTTTCAGGAACCGGCGACGACGCCAAGATCATGGCCGAGATTGTTTACGCCCGCCAGTTGGCCGACGACCTCAAGAAGGTGGTTGACCAGTGCGAGGGCTGGACGTCGCTCTCCGGCACATTGGAGGACATGATTGACGAGCTGCGCCGGACGGCCGACTTGGATGAGGAACATGAGTTTCCCACCGCGAAGGAACAACGCGACTCCGCGATTGAGGACCGAGTTACAACCGGCAACGTCTACAAGGACGCATCGTTTATCACCGGGTTGGTGCTTGGCCGGGGGGATGTGTGATGAACTACGGCCTCCACTCCTACGAAACCCGCCACACCCGCCGCGTCAAGGCTTGCCGCTTCGTGGCTGAATTTCTCGCCTTTGCTGCCATTATGGCACTAATTTTACTCATAGCGGTGATGTGATGACCAAGACAGATTACGAACAATTCGCCGTCACCCTCGCGCAGATTGCCGAGAGGATGGCTGACTGGCACCCCGACGCGCTCGCCTACGTGGCAGAGGAAGTCATGGACGCCAAGCAGAACGTCGATGCGATGGTGGAAAAGATCAACCAGGCAAGGAAGGTGGCGTGATGTCCAGCGATATGTGGATGGACGAACATGAACGCATTGGCGAGCAATACGCTGCTGGTGAGATTGACCGCGAGGAAGCCGTCGCCCGGATGAAGTCCCTTGGCTTCGACCCCCACGAAATCGAAGAACAAATTACCGAACTGGATAAGGACCGCGACAATGCCTGAAAACATGAAGATTTGGGATTCCCTGAAAACCACTGATCCCGCACACACCAAGCGGTTCAAGCGGGCGGGCGGGTTCTCTGGAACGTCTATCAAGCCCATCTACATGGTGCAGAAGATGACAGAGACATTCGGGCCAGCCGGTAAGGGGTGGGGCATGATGGAGCCGGGGTTCCGCGTTGTGGAATGCCCAGATTACGTCATGGTGTACTGCACGGTTGCGCTGTGGTGGGAGAAACGCGAGCAGACCGTCTACGGGGTGGGGGGTGATGTGGTGCTTGGCAAGAACAGGAACGGGCCGTTCACCGACGACGAAGCCTTTAAGAAGGCTTACACTGACGCCATGTCCAACGCGATGAAGCAGATCGGCATGGGCGCAGATGTTCACATGGGCCAGCACGACGATGACAAGTATGTATCGGCAGTGAAGAATGGGCTTGCTGGGACTTCCCCTCAAGGCAGCGATACGCCTATCAAGACCACCGGCAAGCCCGCACCACAGGAAACTGACTGGACGGGGCCGCTTGGCAAGACTAAACTGTATGAAGAACTCAGGCGATTGTGCCGTGAGTTTCAGAAGTGTTTCGATGAGGGGGATTTGGATTCCTTCATGGCACTCAAGTCAATGGCCGAAACCACCGCCATTATCAAGCAAGCGAAGGTTGATATGCCGAAGGAATGGGCCGGTCCCCTGGATGAAGGCGAACCCTACAAGGACTTCTTTGCTGGTCTTGAAAAGGAACTGAAAGAAGCCAACCCGGTTTATGCGGGTTAACAACGAAAGGAAGTGAAGATGGCATACGAACACAAACCGGGTCGCGGGACCATGTTCAAGAACACCCGCAAAGAGTCAGACCGTCACCCGGAATACCGTGGAGACTTCAAGGGGCTTGATGGCGTGGTTTACGAAATCGCGTTCTGGTGGTCAACGGATCAGGACGGTGGCAAGAAGAAAGACAAGGACGGCAACCCGATGATGTCGCTTCAGATCAGCCACAAGAGGCAGACAGAGGAACGGCAGCCTGGCGAGGACCGCGACCAAGCGGGGCCGGACTTGGGGGACGAAATCCCCTTCGCTCCGTGCTTTGACTAATGACCACACACCTGTTCCGCAAGCGCCTTGGCGCCCTACGGCCAGCCGATAATCTGGCAGAGCAAGCCCTGTCCGACCTGAAAGCCGACGAGATTGTGCGGGTTGAATGGAAGCGGATCAGGAATCCCCGGCAGCATAAGCTGTTCTTCGCTCTTGTGAGGCTGGTTTTTGAAAACCAGTCCATCTACGAATCGCAAGAGGCGTTGCGGAAGGCGTGGCTGATCCACGCGGGGATGTTCGACAACTTCGCCACGAAGGACGGGACCATCGTTGCCGTTCCCAAGTCAATGGCGTTTGGGAATATGGATAATGAAGTGTTTGAAAATGAGATATTCAAGCCGTTCATAGACTTTGTCTGCAAGCACGTTATTCCTAATTTGAACAACGAATCTCTGCGGGCTGAAGTCGAGGATATGGTATCGTAACAACGAGAAAGCAGTGACCGCAACGTGCCGTAACACGTTCCCATCATGGGTGCTGGGCTTCGTCCCTGTCGCACCAGCAGCGGCCACTGCCTCCGAGAAACGAACAGAACAGGAGCCGAAGTGATGGGCGCTTACATGAACGCGCTGCGCGAGGAAGGCAGCAAAGAGGAAATTCTGGAACAGCTTGAGGCCAAGATGGACGAGATCGAGCGGCTGCAAAGTGGGATTAAGCGATGTGCGGCCTACCTAGAACAGGGCATGAGTCCTGAATTGGTGGCGGCACACCTAAAAGTGATTTTATCCGGCGACAACAGCGCCTCCCCTAATCGAGATTCAACGGATGGAAAATGAGAAACTCCGCGTCCTCGACCTCTTTTCCGGCATCGGCGGCTTCAGCCTTGGGCTTGAGCGCACGGGCGGCTTTGAAACCGTTGCTTTCTGCGAGATCGACCCCTATTGCCGCGCCGTTCTCGGAAAGCACTGGCCCGGGGTGCCCATTTTTGAAGATGTTGGGAGCCTGACAGGTGAGCAAGTCGGACCAGTTGACGCTATTTGCGGGGGGTTTCCCTGCCAGGATCTGTCCGTCGCCGGAAAGTTGGCTGGCCTCGCCGCCCCCCGCAGCGGGCTGTGGTCAGAAATTGCCCGACTGGCTGGCGACCTACGACCTAGCTACGTCATTGTGGAGAACGTCGCAAACCTGCTTGCCGGGCCTAGAGAGCAAAGGGGCGAGTGGTTTGGCCGCGTTCTCGGAGACCTGGCCGAGATCGGGTATGACGCGGAGTGGCATTGCATACCAGCTTCCTACGTTGGCGCGCCGCATAACCGCGACCGGGTCTGGATTGTTGCCTACCCCCAGTGGGGTCAACGGCGGGAAGAACCACGCCTGCGGTCGCTTGGACGAATGGGGCGGCAGCAGCAATCCGTTCCGTGGAACCGAGATTGGGAAGTGGCGCTGCGCGAGTTTCGAGGAATGGATGATGGGTCTACCTACGGGGTGGACAGAACTGACACCCTCCGAAATGCCGTTGTCCCCCAAATCCCGGAAATCATCGGTAGGGCGATCCTAGAAGCGGAGTCCGCTAACCAGTAACGCTATGCCCGCTCACTGACCTATGGAGGCCCCAATGGCACTAGAAATCCTACGCACCATCATCGCGGCCCTGATTGTCGCGGCTACGATATGGGTTGCTGTACCTGACAAGGTTTACCTGACCGTCAAGGGTGATGTGGTTATAGACCAGAGGGGCGGAATGGGGGCCAGCAGGCGCTAGTCTGTTCTTTTGGGCCTCGGACTACCAGAAAACCCATGAACGCGCTGTACGGGGCGATTTGGGGGCCTACTGTGGCTTCTTATAGGTATCCATTATCTTCTCGCCTGATCGACCCACGACGTACCCGCCGACACCGATGGTCAGTAGGTTCCAGAGCGCGTCCGGCAGATCCAAAGCGGGGAAGTCTGCCCCAATCCACATCATGTACGGGACCAGAAGGTAGTTGTTAGCCACAATGGCAATCACCACCATCATCAGGACGGGGCGCCAGTTCTTCTGCATCCAAGAGCCACGGGCTTCCGCCAGGATGATGTCAATCCGGCCCTTCAGTTCCTGACTTTCCAGTTCCTGTTGGCGGGCCACGATGGCCGCCTTCAGCTTCGCGGCTTGGTCCTTGTCCTCGACCACCTGATCTACAATGCCGAAAATGCCCTGAAGTATGGGGCCGATTAGTGCTGCAAACATCATGCGCTCCTGAATAGTTCGGCTATGCGTTCGGCTCTCTCGCCTACTTGCTTGGCCCATTTGGAATCAAGCGCCTCATTGGCGGCTGTTTCACCGTCCCCCACTTCAAGGGCGGCAAGCATCTTCTCAAAACGCAGCAGCCTTGGCAGACCTATATTAAAGGACATGTTCGCAAGCCCGCGCTGTTTTTTCTCGTTCAGGGACCGCCACCACGGGAGCCGGTTGTCCAGTTCGATGAACACCCTTGTAACGTCCCCGTCGCATAGGTGGCGGGCTTCGTGCAGGGTGATCCCCACATCATCCAAGTTCCGTCCAATCCCAATGGTCAGCTTGCCAACGGAATCGTGGTAGGGCTTCAGGCGGAT
>FLOH01001268.1_pt1 | contig 40457 bp, 33 predicted proteins | sample 756751 | NCBI WGS metagenome assembly FLOH01 (sample SAMEA4026879, study PRJEB14308) | marine metagenome | biome: coastal water; material: water | depth 74 m
CAAGACCCCCATTTCCACCATTATTTTTGTGAGCGAGATGACCAATTCCTATCATCTCCTTCTCCCGGGCCTGCTGGTGTGTTCACTGGTCTATCTGCTTTCTCAGAAGTGGACCATTTACGACAAACAGGTCAAAAGCAAAATTGATTCCAACGCCCATCGGGGGGATTTCTTTGTGGACATCCTTGAAGCCATCCGTGTCAAGGAGTTGACCGGAAAGTTCAGGAAAGTGCAATTGATTCCGCAGGATATGACCTTGAAGCGGTTCAGGAAAATTTTCAGTTCAAGCCATCAACACTATTACCCCGTTGTGGACAAAGAAAACAGGCTTACGGGGATTTTTTCCATTAACGATATCCGCGGTGTTATTTTTGATCAGGAAATCGGAGACCTGGTGCGGATGAAAGATGTGGCCAATCCCGATATCATCTTTACGACCCCTGAGGAAGATTTAAATGCCGTATTGAAAAAATGCACCATTCGTAACCTGCAACGGGTGCCGGTGGTACGGGATGAGGATCATGCGGTTCTGATCGGTATGCTCGATCGCAGGGATCTGATCGAGTGTTACAATAACCGTGTGGAGGAAATGAAGGCGGGTACCGCTGAAAGCCAAAAAGGCAGGATAGCTTCCCCTTCAGACGGCGAAATGAGCCGCTTCAGGGGAGTCCTTGTGGGTGATGCCATGACCCCTAGCGTGGAACCGGTAAATGCTGATTTGGATTTAGAAGGACTCAAAAAACTGATTTATGAAAGCCGTTTCAGCAGTTTCCCCGTGGTGGATGAAGAGGGAAGACTCAAAGGGATTCTGTCTATTTCTGATTGCAAAAGGGCGCTGAAGAAGGGCAAACGGTCAACAACTGCGGGGCATATGGCGACCCGCCATGTGGTTACGGTCACCCGGGGAGAGACCCTCTTGTCAGCCCTGACCAAAATCACTTCCGGAGATTACGCCGTGCTTCCGGTGGTGGATCGCGATGATCCTGAAAAACTCCTGGGGGTCATCAGTCGAAGTGATATGATGTCGGCATTCAATGACGTGATGGTCCAAAAACGAACCTGAAAACAGCAGTTCACGGTTGACGGTTCAAAATAGAATATGACATCCCAGTTAAAGAGATGGTTAACCGTAAACCGGCAACCGTAAACTGCTTTTATTTCATTGTCTTCAACTTACTTTTGGCAATTTTTGCTTCATTGGAGTTGGGGTAGTTCTTGATGAGCTTTCTGAGCAGCAACTTTGCACTGGTTTTGTCATTCAGTTCGTAAAAAGCAAGTGCCTGTCTGAGCGTTGCGTTGGGAACCTTGTTTCCCTTCGGATATGTCTTGATCACTTTCTGAAATGCCAAAATGGCCTGTTCATACTGCTTTAAGGCCATGTATGATTCTCCGATCCAGAAAGCAGCATTGTCGGCCAATGTAGACGTTGGATACTTTTTAAGGAAATTCTTGAAACCGACAATGGCTTCCTCGTACTTTTCCTTGCGATAAATATCCATATTGATGTCATAGAGCGTCTGATCAGGAGGGAGGTTTATCTCGGGCTCCGGTTGGGCGGTTGGTGTGGCGGGTTTCCGGACCTGGGGAACGGCCATGGGTGCTGTTAAAGCATCTTTGTTTTGGGGCTGAACCATAGGCTCAAGGCCCAGATAGGTAGAAATCCGGTCAACTTCCAGTTCCAACCGGGTCATTCTCTCCTGCAATTCGGAAACGCCTTCACCCGCCGTATCCCTTTCGATGGACCGTTTGAGCAAATGGCTGTTTTCGTCCAGACGGCCGTTCAGAAACCGCATTTCCTCTTTCAGCTGATCCATTTCCGCGCTGTTTGTGGCCATACGACCGCTGTTTGAAACCAGCGCCTTGTCAGTTTTTGCTTCAATGGCATCGATTCTTTTGCTGAGATACAGAAATTTATCTTCCGTGACGCAGGAAAAGGAAAAAAGGAGACAAGACATAAAGAGGACCAGTCTGATACCGGCGGGCTTTAACAAAACATGAATTCCCATATTCCACCCCATTTGGCCAACATGTGATATGTGCGGCAAAAATAGCAAGACCAGTTTCAAAACCCGGCCCCCTGTGAACGGTTACGGGACTATTGAAACAGTTTGAATGTATCCCTTCTGTTCAAGGCCCATGCAACGGGATTATTGGCGGGATCCGCCGGCCGCAGTTCGCCGTAGCTGATGGTTTTCAAGCGGTCTGGAGAAATCCCGAGAGCGATGAGAAATTTTTTGGCGCTCATGGCCCTCCGTTCGCCCAGGGCCAGGTTGTATTCTTCGGTACCTCTATCGTCGCAGTTGCCGGCAATCAACACCGAGTAGGATCGATTTGCACGCAGAAAATCAGCCTTTTCACCCAAAACCTGTTGCGCGTCAGGATTCAGATTGCTTCTGTCATAGTCAAAGTAGATATTGAGGTTTTCAAAATCTGAGATCAAGGCGGCCTGCCTGGCTGCGGCTTTTTCGGCTTCAACCCCTTCTATAACCACAACTTTCGGCTCTTCTTTAACAACGACGACCTCTCCGGTTTCACTTCCAGGCGGGTTGACACCGCCGGCGACGCCCACCTGCTTTTTCGCACAAGAAGTCATAAAGAAAACCGAACAGATAAAGACAATTGCCGTTAACCCGGTGATGATTCTTTTTTCCATACCCTCTTTACCTCCCCTGATTAGTCGTTTAAAACAGAAAAACCCAAAAAATCCAAACTGTCATCTGAGCGATCCAAGAGTCACAATGGCTCTAATTGCCAACCCAAAGCAACAGATTATCTGAGACTAGACACCCCGCTTTTTAACATTTCTGATAATACATTTCAAGGGCTTATTAAGAATCCCCATAGAAATTGATTTGACAGCCTTGCGCCATCGTTATAGTGTTGCAGGGGTTTAATCAGGTCCAAATTTCGGAGGAAAAATGACGGAAAAGAACTTTGAAGCGGCGATGCACCGATTGGAAGAGATCGTGCAGAGCCTTGAAGGGGGTGAAATGCCGCTCGGGAAATCTTTGGAAGTGTTTGAGGAAGGAATGCAATTGGCGGGTTATTGTTCCAGCGAACTTGAAACAGCGGAAAAAAAAGTTTCCTTGCTTGTTCAGGAAAGTGGCGGAAAATACAGAGAAACGCCCTTCAGGCCGGGTGAAAAAAATAATGGTGAACAAAGTGCGCTTTGATTTAAAGGCATACCTCCTGGAGATGCGGGGACAGGTGGATAACGCTCTTAATGAATATTTTCCCGATGTTGATGGCCTTACGGCGGATTTGATCGAGGCCATGCGATACAGCCTTTTCGCAGGCGGAAAGAGGTTGCGACCGATCCTCTGCATGGCCGGTGCCGAAACGGTCGGCGGGGAAAAGCGTCGCGTACTGCCCGTGGCCTGCGCTTTGGAATTGATCCATACCTATTCCCTGATCCACGATGATCTGCCCTTGATGGATGATGATGATCTCAGGCGTGGAAAACCAACCAATCACAAAGTTTTTGGGGATGCCATTGCCCTTCTGGCAGGGGATGGCCTGCTGACCGAAGCATTCAGCCTCATGACCTCATCTTATGCCACGGGGCAGATTGCCCCCGATCTGCTGCTTGAGGCGATCCGGATGATTTCCGGAGCTGCCGGGCATGACGGAATGGTCGGCGGACAGGTGGTGGATATGCAGTGGGAGGGAAAAAAGGCGGACCTTGAAACGGTAAAATTTCTTCATACCCGTAAAACAGGTGCGCTGATTACCGCTTCCGTGGCTTCCGGCGCCATTCTTGTGGGTGCCCGGGAATCTCAAGTTCGGGCTGTTTTATCCTATGGAAATAAAATCGGTTTGGCATTTCAGATCTCCGACGACATTTTAGATGTTGAAGGGGACAGCGAAACCATGGGGAAAATGGCGGGGGCAGATGAAGAAAAGGGAAAAACAACCTATCCATCGGTTTTGGGCCTGGATGAATCCAAGAGAATTCAAAGCGCGCTGGTTCAAGAGGCTGTCCAGGATCTGAAGGAGTTTGGTGAAAAAGCAGAGCCCCTTCGACAAATTGCCTATTATATTATTGAGAGAAAAAAATGAGCGAAAGCGGATCTGAAAAAGGGAGTTTATTAAACAACATTGAAAGCCCTGCGGATATAAAAGGTCTTTCTTTGAATCAATTACAGGATCTGGCAGAAGAAATCCGCTGGAAAATTATAGAAACAACATCAAAAACAGGTGGTCACCTGGCACCCAGTCTTGGAACGGTAGAGCTGTCCATCGCGCTGCACTACGTTTTTGACACCCCCAGGGACAAAATCATATGGGATGTGGGACATCAGGCCTATGCCCATAAACTGCTCACCGGGCGGCGAAAACAGTTTCATACCCTGAGAACTTATGGGGGTATCAGCGGCTTTCCAAAGCGTGCAGAAAGCCCCTATGACGCCCTCGACACCGGGCACAGCAGCACATCCATTTCCGCGGGACTGGGCATTTCCACGGCCAAATGCCTCAAGGGAGAGAACCGGAAAGTTATTTCGGTAATCGGAGATGGTTCCCTGACCGGCGGAATGGCCTTTGAAGGGCTTAACCAGGCGGGCCATACGGAGAAAGATCTGATCGTTGTACTCAATGACAATGCCATGTCCATTGCGCCCAACGTGGGCGCATTTTCGTCGTTTCTGAGCCGAAAGATGACCGGCAAACGATTCGTGAATTTCAACAAAGATCTGGAAAATTTTATAAAATCCCTTCCCGGGGTCGGTGAAAATATTCTCAATTTTGCGCGTAAAAGCGAGGATTCCTTTCTCGCTTTTTTCACACCGGGAATGATGTTTGAAGCGTTTAAGTTCAAATATATAGGCCCCATTCAAGGGCATCGTCTGGACCGCCTGATCGAGGCATTCGGCAATACCGAGAATTTGCACGGGCCCATTTTGATTCACGTGCTCACCCAAAAAGGGAAAGGATATGAGTTTGCCGAAAAAGACCCGGCCCACTTTCACGGGGTGGGGTCCTTTGATGTTCTAACCGGTGCTCCTCCTCCAAAAAAACCCACGAAGAGTGTTCCTTCTTATACCAGTGTTTTCGGCAAAACCATGATGGATCTGGCATCCAGAAACGATCGATTGTTTGCCATTACCGCGGCCATGCCTGAGGGGACCGGTTTGACGGCATATGCAAAGGCATTTCCACGAAGATTTCTGGATGTGGGAATTGCGGAACAGCACGCCGTGACCTTTGCCGCCGGCCTGGCAACGGAAGGGTTTCATCCCGTTGTGGCCATTTACTCCACGTTTCTTCAGAGGGCTTTTGACCAGATCATCCATGATGTATGCCTTCCCAATTTGCCGGTGGTTTTTGCGCTGGATCGCGGTGGGGTTGTGGGTGAAGACGGACCGACCCACCATGGGCAGTTTGATGTGAGCTATCTGCGCAGCCTGCCCAACATGACCATCATGGCACCAAAAGATGAAAACGAGTTGCGGCATATGCTGTTTACGGCGCTGAATCACAGCGGACCCGTGGCCATCCGCTATCCACGGGGCAGTGGTTTGGGTGTGCCGCTGGATGATGAATACCGAAAGCTCCCCATGGGTGAAATTGAAATTCTGAGGGAAGGAAAAGATCTTCAAGTGCTGGCATTCGGCAGCATGGTGTATCCATCCCTTGAAGCGGCGCGTCTCCTGGAAGAGGAAGGGTTATCCGCCGGGGTTCTGAATTGCCGGTTTGCAAAACCCATGGATAAAAAAATTGCTGCCCTCGCGGCCCCTTCAGGCCGGCTTCTGGTGGTGGAGGAGAACGTTAGAATAGGGGGTCTTGGCGGCGGTGTCCTGGAACTTTTAAATGATATGGGGGAACGGGGCATCATGGTTAAGCGGATGGGGCTCCCGGATCTGTTTGTTGAACAAGGTCCGGTGGGCCTGCTTCTCAAGAATCTGGGTCTTGATGCGGAAGGTATTATGAAGGAGGCCAGAGATTTCTGCCAAAAAACCTGAGAACCGCAAATTACGATTGGACAAATTAATGGTTCAAAGGGGGTTGGTCGAAAGTCGTGAAAAGGCCAAGGCCATGATCATGGCGGGTCTTGTCCGTGTGAACGATGCGAAAGTCGATAAAGCCGGTCACCCGTTTGCCGAATCCGCTACCATTCACCTGAAAGAGCCCTACCCGCCCTTTGTCAGCAGGGGCGGAATAAAACTTGAAGGGGCCATCAAGCTCTTTTCGGTGAATGTTCAATCCCTCGTTCTGCTGGATGTGGGAGCCTCCACGGGCGGTTTCACCGATTGCCTGCTGAAACGGGGTGCCGAGAAAATCATTGCCATCGACGTGGGTTACGGCCAGTTTGCCTGGAAGCTTCGGCAGGACCCCCGCGTGACCCTGATGGAAAAAACCAACATTCGGTACTTGACGGCGGATGATCTGGGAATCCTTGCGCAAGGGGCGGTCATCGACGTTTCTTTTATTTCCCTTAAGCTGGTGATTCCAGTGGTGTCCCGTCTCCTTAAGGACCGAGCCTTCATCATTGCCTTGATCAAACCTCAGTTTGAGGTGGGCAAAGGAAAGATCGGAAAGGGGGGGGTGGTGCGGGAACCCGCTCTTCACGAATCGGTTGTTGCGGGTTTGAAGGTTTTTTGTGAGCAGTCGGGTTGGTCCGTCCAGGGTGTTGTTCCATCGCCCATATTGGGTCCCAAGGGCAACCGCGAGTTTTTTATCCATATGGATCGTTAGCGGCAACCCGGAAGTTGTTTTCCACCAAAACGGGAAAACCTTTTGGGGGGTTGCCCTTGATTAGGAGACCGAAAAGAGAATGCAGGGTATTGATCGACTCGTTGAGATCATTCAGGAAATTTCTTCCGGTGAATATTCAAATGATATCATGGCGCTGACCCGCGAGGATCAGCCGGAAACGGTGCAAACCATTGCGGAAGCCATGGGTTTGATGATGGTCAAGGTGGAAGCGAGGGAGTACCGGCTGGAACTGATGGTCAAGGAGTTGGAAGCGTTAAATGAAAAGATCAAGCAGAACACCATCCAGGTGGTATCGGCAATGGCCCATGCGCTGGCAGCCCGTGATGCCTATACGGAGGGACATGCCGCCCGGGTGGCGGATACAGCCTGTAAAATAGCCCGACAAATGGGGTTGCCGCAAGAGGAAGTTGCGTTTATTCGATTAGGCGGCATCCTGCATGACATTGGAAAAATAGGTTTTCCCGATCGTCTTTTCGAACCCCATGCACAAAAAAACCCATCTGACTTGGTCAAACAGATCACCCGACACCCCAGCACCGGAGCAAAAATCCTTCAGGATCTGGACTTCCTGGGCCCGGCCCTTGAGTATGTTCATTGTCACCACGAACGTCCTGACGGAAAAGGGTACCCCCGCCATCTCAAGGCCGAACAAATCCCGCTGGGCGCCAGGATACTGGCGGTTGCAGATGCATTTGACGCCATGACAACCGACCGGCCCTATCAAAAAGGGAAGCGACCTGAAGTCGCATTGGATATTTTGAAAAAGGGCGCCGGGGAAAAGTGGGATGACCGGTGTGTTTCGGCCTTTGATGCGGTTTTAAACGGTGTAAAATCGGAATCAGAGGCTAATGAACACCAGAGTAACTAGTGTCCGTCCACGAATGAGAAAATTTGTTCGAGTTCAAGGAAGACGAAAATTGTAACCGCAGGAATACATGAGCCAATTTAAGAGGGTGAAACGCTCTGACAGCGAGGATTCCGGAGCCTTCCTCTAAGTCGATCAACCCACTCCAACGCCATTTTTCGCTTTGCAACCCCGGGCCAATCATTCTTTCTGGCCATGTTTTTCGTCACGATAATCACTCAAACCCATCCTCAGTTAGCACCAAAACCTTGATTCCCATACCTACCTGTAGTAATCCTTCTAAATCAATCAGTCTTTTTGATAAAATGCATCTTTATATTGACATACGCAAATAAGCATGCTAGGAAATTCTTAAATAAAGGGGCCGCCATGGATACTAGAGAATGGGCTAAACTTCAAGAGTCACTCCTTAAAACTCAATTGAAGGTTGTGCGGGAATTTCTTAGGAAAGGAGAGGAGCCCAGGTTTATACCACGGAAAAAACGTAAATCCCAGATGCATATCATTTATGACATACTCCTTGCCGCTCAAAAACCCCTTCATGTTACAGACATTATCGCACGAGCCAAAGAGGACTTCAGTGTTAATCTCGACCGGGAAAGCGCTGTTTCCGCCATTACAAAAAAAATCAAAAGCGGTCGAATGTTTAGGCGGGTTGCCCCCAACACATTCACCATATTGAACGAACCCTCGGAGAATACTTCTTGATCATAACACCTTAATCGGAGGGGCAAAGGATTGAGAAATCTGGTGCCATTTGCCATCGGTAAGGCTGCCAACAAGTTCAATCGCATCCGTGTTTGTATCCGCGACAAATACAACCGCCCCTTTCCTAAACCTGAAATTTTCTGGCTTTCAAAATACACCTACCGGCCTCGCCATATCAAAATTTATCCGGATGGTCGGATCGCCGGCGGACTTTCCCGGTTTGTCTCCTCGTTGATCGATTTTTCTTTTGTAAGGTCCATCGTTGCGCATAAGTACAGCCTCACCGGATTTGCCTATGACCCCGTCAGCCTTTTTCTGTTGGAACTGTTCCGATATCTTGAGAAATACTCCAGCATGAAGGATTTCGTGAAAACCGTTCGGGATAAAGAAAAGGGGAAGCGTTATCGTTTATACGCCGGAATCAAGTTTTCGGATTTGCCCTGCGAAGCAACATTCACCAATTTCAAAGACCGGTTGGGTGAAAAGTTATATAATGACATATTCCATGTCCTTGTGGAAATTGTTGAACTCCTGGGGCTTATCTCCTACAAAATCCTCACCACCGACGGAACTCTTTTTCACACCAATGCCAGATATAAAGGCTGTACCTATTTCTGTGACGAATGCAATTTCATCGAGTTTAAAGGGGTCATTTCAAATGTTCGCCAAAGAGTCCTCTATCTCCTTAAGAATCCTGAAAAAATCATCCCGGGGAAAGAAATCCGCATCAAATTACCCTGTCCTTCCTCGAATTTTCCTGAAGATATTGAACCTCCCAAAGTCGAGGTCCTGAGTCTCTTTTTAAAGGAGATGGCTCGAGAGAAACCCAGCATCTTCAATGGCATTTTTGAGCTTGAAGAGAAACTCAATGCGGTGCATCTCGACCTGATGGTCAAAAGGGGCATTATCACCAGGGCCGTAATGGGAGACAGCATTTCTTCTGATGCCTTCTTTTTTAAATGTCCCAAACTACCCGCTGACATGGAAGCCCGTATAGGGGTTCGTAGAGATCCTCAGAACCCCAATCGAAAACAGAAAATCTTTGGCTTTAATGCGGTGATCGATACCTCCGTGGAGATGGATCTTGGGCTGGAGTTGCCGGTAGCCTGCAGCACGCTTGCGGGGAATGCCCATGAAGGCAAACATTACATCATCAACAGAGAACAGATCCTTGAACATCACGGCAAGACCTCAAAGATAGACCTGGCTGACGCAAAATATGATGAGCATGATAACTTTTCCTTTTCCAGGTCCCATGGCGCAATACCCATCATTGATTACAACCGTCGAAGTGAAAATGTAACCGCTGCCGCCCTGAAGGAAAGAGGGTATGACAGAAACGGGTGGCCATATGCGCCGTGCGGAGTGCTGACACGTCCCAATGGATTCGATTTCAATTGTCAAAGAGCAAGTTTCAGTTGCCGAAGGCAGTGTGTAGATTCAAGAGATCCAAAGATTGTTGAATATGCAAAAAGTTGTTCCCACTGGATCAACTCTCATGGGTATACAAAGCATATGTCTATCCATGAATTCCCCAGGCTCATCACGGAAGTGATTCGAGGTACAGACCGTCATCGGAAGCTTAAAAACCTCCGATCAGCCTCTGAAAGAACCAATGCCACCGCAAAAGAGGACTTTACCATTCTTTCTAAGCCGAAAATACGGGGCCTGGAACATGCTGGGATTCTTTCCCAAATGGCGGTCATTGTTGTGTTACTCAAGAGGGTTGCCTGTTTTATCGTCAAGGTCACGTTAGCGTTGAGGAAAAAACTTCAAAATAATAAATCTCCGCCAATATTCTTTGTCCCAGGGCCATTTGTACCGAAATTCATCCTTAACCTTGTCATGAGGGAATAGAGGCAGTTCCAAAAATTTCAAAACCTCAAAAGCCGTCCGTCACGGACAAGGGGTTCTGTTTTCCGAATTTACCACCCAAACCAATCCAACCCCTCCCAGACTCATTCCTCTCCACTTTTCTCCCAATCCTACCTCCGTTCACAACGAAATCCGGAGTGAATTTTCTCCACTGCCAGCTGTTTTACCCCGCCGGGCGCCCTCTTAAATTGGCTCACCACCTTGAAAGCATTCTTCCTTCCCTTAATTGTATCCATCAATCCAGCAGGCTCATCTATGGCTGATCTGACCTCATCTTCGGAGATTTTTCTCCATTTCATCTGCCTTCTGGCGTGTCGGCTGAAAAATATTTTCATTTTCTATTGGTCTTCGACGATTGTGTTCACGGCAGAAAGTGGGGGTCAGCAGAAAGTGGGGGTCAGGCTTTCCTTATTGGCGTTATTGAATTTTGGGATGCATATGGGGGTTGGTATTTTTTTGGCACGGATTTCACGGATTACACGGATTTTTTGACAGGATCTATTTTTTCTGGGTCAATTTCCAAATGATTTTATCGACAATAAGGAGGTCAATTAACTGGTCCACGCATTTGTTAAGCGGCATGAGGCTTGTGTCTATAACCAATTCGGGGCTCTCTGGTTCTTCATAGGGAGCTGTGAGGCCTGTCATATTGGTGATTTCACCTTTACGGGCCTTTTTGTAAAGACCTTTCGGATCCCTCTTTTCGCACTCCGCCACAGGGCATTCCACGTAACACTCATAAAAAGGAAGATCCGACATCAGTTCTCGAACAAACATTCTGCTTTTTTTGTAAGGGGCGATGAACGCGGCAAACACCAAAATACCGGAATCCACCATGAGTTTGGCCACCTCGGCAATGCGGCGGATATTTTCCTTTCTGTCTTTCGGGTTCAAACCCAGGTCTTTGTTCAGACCACATCGGATATTGTCCCCGTCCAGAACATAACTGCGGATACCCATATTGAACAAACGCTCTTCGACGGCATGGGCCAGGGTGGACTTCCCGCTGCCGGAAAGGCCGGTAAACCAGACCAGGGCACTTCTGTGACCGTTGAGGCAGTGGCGGTCGGATTGTTGGATGCTGCCTTGGAAGGGAAAGATGTGTTTTTTCATATAATGTGGGGGTCAGGCTTTCCTTATTGTTCGGAATTTAACGGGGCACGCGGATTTCACGGATTACGCTGTTTTTTATAAAAGCCGCATACAGCTCCGCCCTTTTGGTTACATGCCGAAGCATTAGAAAAAAGGGAATTATTGGAAGGAATATCACTGTTATTTCGGTCCTATTGATACTCACCAGGCCCCCAAAAGTCAACTACCAAAAAGACATTGGTTTTTTCTCTTCGATTTCACGGATTAAAGACCTTCATTGATTTTTTCCACCACGTAATCCTGCATTTCACGGGTTAACTCAGGATACACCGGCAGGGCGAGGGTGTGATTCGCCGCATATTCGCTGTTGGGAAAATCGCCTTCCCGGTAGCCGAGATCCTTGAAACAAGTCTGCATGTGGAAGGAGACGGGGTAGTAGATCTCGGTGTTGACGTCGTTGTCGGTCAGGAATTGTCTTAGACCGTCCCTGTTTTCGGGAACGGAGATGACGTACTGATTGTAGATGTGGCAATTCCGGTGGTAAGCGACGGTCGGTGTTTTGATGTCGATGTCTTTCAGCTTTTCATCGTAATAGGCGGCATTTTCCTGTCGCATGGTGTGCCATTGGTTCAGGTGCGGCAGTTTCACCGAAAGGACCGCCGCCTGTATGGGGTCCAGGCGGAAATTGCCACCGATCATGGCGTGGTAGTATTTGGGTTTGGCGCCGTGGTTTCGTAGCATTTTGAGTTTATCGTTTAATTCCGGGTCATTGGTGACCACCATGCCGCCGTCGCCGATGCACCCCAGGTTTTTGCTGGGGAAAAATGAAAAACACCCCAGGGCTCCCATGCTGCCTGCTTTTTTGAGGCCGGATTGGGATGGGTATTGGGCGCCGATGGCTTGGGCCGCGTCTTCCACGATGGGGATATTGTGGGCATTGGCCAGTTCATGGATGGGATCCATGTTGGCGCACTGGCCGTAGAGGTGTACGGGAATGATGGCTTTGACGCGTTGCGTTTCATCAGGATGGGTTTCAAACCATTGTTTCAGAGCATCGGGGCTCATGTTGTAGGTGTCGGGGTCGATGTCCACAAACACCGGTTGCGCGTTCAGTCGGGCGATGACGCCGGCGGTGGCGAAGAAGGAGAAGGGGGTGGTGATCACCAGGTCGCCGGGTTTGATGTCCAGGGCCATGAGGGAAACCAGAAGGGCATCGGTACCGGATGAGACCCCTGTGCCGTACTTTGCGCCTGTGTAGGCGGCGATTTCGTTTTCGAGGGCTTCCACCTTGGGGCCCATGATGTAGCGGGTGGAGTCGATGACTTCGTTAACGGCATTCTTGATGTCGGTTTCGATTGTTTTTAGTTGGGCGTTTAGATCTAGTAGCGGGATTTTCATTTTTTGGCCTTTATTTGAATTGTTTTTGGCGCGGATTTCACGGATTTCACGGATTCTGATTCACCCGGCTTCCGATATATCCGGGACGTTCGCAGATGAGGGCGTCGATTTCCGCGCTTTTCTCGCTCATGAAGCGCATCATACGTTCTGATTTGGCCCTCAGGAGGGTTTTATCCTGCTGGTCAATGTCACTGCTTTTGATGAGCATGTTGTTTTCAAACAAAAAGGATACAATGGTGTCATCGGCATCGAGTTGCACGTCGAATTCGTTTTTCAGATAGTTGAGCCAATAGGCGTATTCATGGGGGTGTTCCAGGTGCTCCGTGGGGATGCCCACGTCGAAACTGAGGGGCTTTGCCATTCCCGGCATGAGTTTGGACCCGCCCAGGTAGTCCAGCACATGGGCCAGTTGGTGGATGAGGGCGCTGTCGTTGATTTCGGGGGAGATGGCCAGGTATAGGTGGTCCGGATCGGTGATTTTGGTTTTGAAGATGTTGATCAGGACACCGCCCGTGCCTGTTCCGTCTTTTTCAGAGCGCCGGGCGTCGGCCAGATCGAGAGCCTTGTAGGCGGCCAGGTCAATGAATTTAATGCCGGCTGAGGATCCTGTGAGCTTTTTGATATCCAGCCCGTCCAGCATCTCCCGGGAACGGCCGTAGGAAACCTCCGGCAAGGCCGTTATGCGGGCGCTGTCTTCGGGGGAGAATTCACCGGCGGTGGTTTCCCGGGTTAGTTGGTCTTCTTTGCCCAGATGGCAGCGTTTAAATTTTTTGCCGCTACCGCAGGGGCAGGGGTCGTTTCTTCCGATTTTTTCCATGAAATTCTCTAATCCTCAATAATCCTGTCTTTCAGCGCATCATAAGACCAGCAAGGGAGCGGGCTTCGGTTTCCGGTTTCAGGGCTCAAGCTGTTTCGGTATGAGGCCTTGATCTCCTGGGTTTTCATCATGTGGTCCCAACCCCTTTGAAAGTAAGCGCAATCATCATTAAAGCATACCCATAAAAATTCGGTGCCCCATGTGGAATCGGGGGGCACTGCCCATTTTTTCATTTCGCTGTCACAATGGTGACATTTAGGTGTTTCCTGTTCGGTCATGATACTCTCCGTAAAAAAAAGAAAACCAAATCCCCAAAAAGACAACCTCGCCGGGGATTTGGTTTCAATGCTTTTAAAATGTTCCCGGCAATCAACCGATGGCTGCCCGGATAACGCCTTCCGGTGGGATGACGTTGTAGTTGAGTGCGGCATCTTTTTTCATGTCCATGCCGAATGCAACGGCCATCAGCTGGGTCAGGTAGACAATAGGCACATCAAAATCGGTGCCGTATTTGTCGTTGATCCGGCCCTGGTACAGTTCCAGATTCATGGCGCACATGGGACAAACCGTAGAAATGATGTCGGCGCCATGGTTGAGGGCGTCTTCCAGGATGTTCTTGACCAGCTCCATACAGTAGTCCATCTCCGGCAGAAAGATACCGGACCCGCAACACTTGATCTTGTTGGGAAAGGGCACCGCTTCAGCCCCCAGGGCCTCGATAAGACGATCCTGGACCACCGGCTTGTTGACGCTGTCGTATTCGCCGTAGGGCCTGACCGACTGGCAGCCCACATAACCGGCCACCTTGAGCCCGTTCAGCGGCTTCACCACCTTTTCCTTGATTTTATCCACACCGATATCGTTATACAGCACATCCTGCAGGTGCCGCACATTCAGGTTGCCATTATATTTGAGACCCCCTTCGGACAGGCAGGCATTCACCTCATCCAGCAGTTTGGGGTTTTCCTTGATCTCGTGGTTCACTTTGATCATCTGGATGTAACATGAGCTACAGGGGGCCACCACGTCGTAACCGCCCTCGGCTTCGGCAATGGCCAGATTCCGTGCGTTCAGCACCTTGATGGCCAAATCGCCGGCGCCCGCATAGGACACGCTGGCGCCGCAGCAGTTCCAGTCTTCGATCTCCAGGAATTCTATTCCAAGCGCTTCACAAGGGGGTTTCAGGGAAACCAGAAAATTGGCGCCGCTTCCTTCAAGGCTGCATCCCCAATAGAGAAAATATTTCATCGTACCGCCCCCCCCTTCTCCAGCATTTCAGCCTTATCCAGCATCTTCTTGAGAGATTTGATCCCTTTGATTTTTCGTTCGGGCAACAACTTCATGCGATGGTGAAGCAGCAATTTAATGCCGATATCCATGAATTTGAGCGTTGCTTTGATCCCTTCCACAAAGCCGCCGGCAAAAAACACCCGCCTGGGCAAATCCTTTTCGTCCACACGGCCGATCCGATACACCTGGTTCCAGAATTCCTTTCCAAAGCGTGCCGTTTCAACCCGCGGCATATATCCCTTTGTGAGGGCATAGTGAGCTAACCCATGCATGACATCAATCACTGGGATAGACCTGGGGCACTTCACCGCGCAGGTGTAACAGGAAGTACACAGCATGATGGCCTCGCTGCCGAGCACCAGTTCTCTTTTTCCGGCCCGAATCAGCGAGAAGATCTGCCTCGGCGGATAATCCATGTGTTCCCGCAAGGGGCAGGATGCCGCACAGACGCCGCAATTCATGCACATTTTGATTTCATCCCCAGAATGCACATTCTGGAAGACCTCCTCGGCAAAGGAGGGATTGTAGCCCACTGTATTTTCCATAAACGAGCCCCTTTGTTTCAGGTATCAGGTATCAGTTGTCAGTTGTCAGTTGTCAGTTGTCAGGCTAACACCTTACCACCGAGTTCTTTACCAGCCTTTATATGGGTTCGGGCCCACTTCCTCGATGGTTTTCATGAAATCACCGATGATCTGGGGGATTTTTCCATAATCCGTAATGCCCACTTCCACAAACTTCACTCGATCCGATTCCAGGGCCAGGCGGTCCAGGGTTTCGGATACTTTGCTGAGACGCGTATTGGCCAGCTCACTCCCTTTCACGAAGTGGCACTGGTAATCATCCCCGTGCCGGCAACCCATAAGCAGAATACCGTCAATACCGCGCGACAGGGAGTCGGCAATCCACACCAGGTTCATGGAACCCAGGCACCGCATAGGAACAAACCGCACATAGGGACTCCACTTCATGCGCTTGATGCCCGCCATATCCAGGGCCGGCAAAGCGTCATTTTCGCAGATGAGGCAGATGACTCTCGGCTTTTCCTCGTCCTCTTCCGGGACGTTGACGGATTTGATCATGTTGCCGATCATGCCCACGGAGTAATTCTTGAAGGAGATAATCCGTTCCGGACACGCCCCCATGCAAATACCGCAACGACGGCACCGGGTGGGGTTGGGAAGGGGATTGGCCTTTTCATCTTCGTTGATGGCCCCAAAAGGACACTCTTCCGTACACCGTTTACACTGGGTGCATCGTTTCATGTTGAATTCCGGGTAGGTCATGTCCCCGGCTCTGGGATGAACCGCCTTCCCTTCAGCGGTCAATTCGGAACACTGAATGGCCTTCATGGCGGCACCGGCCGCATCATCCAAGACCTTGGCCGTTTCCATGGGCCTTTTCACGCATCCGGCGCTGTAAATACCGGTTCGTCGTGTTTCATAGGGGAAACAGATGAAGTGTGAATCCGGGAAGCCGTATTTCAGGGTGGGCAACTCAGGTCCCTGTCGATATTCCAGGTTCAGAGCGGAATTGGCAAAGAAACCCGAATCGGGAACCACTTCGAGCATGCCTTCTTCATCCGCGCCTTCCGCATCGGCAGGCGCTTTAATTCTGGGTGTTACATCCGGTTTTGAAGCCGGGACCATACCCACGGCCAGAACCACCAGGTCCAATTCTTCAATCTTGACTTTCTCTCCCAGGAGTTCATCATCCGCTTCCACAAAGAGTTTTCCGCCGGCTTCGCCCACTTCCGTGGCCGCACCTCGAATGAATATGTTGCCGTCTTCCTGGGCTTTGCGGTAAAAATCTTCCGCCTGACCCACGGTACGGACATCCTTATACAGGACGTAGTTCACCGCTTCCGGATCCTGCTCTTTCATGTAGGTGGCCTGTTTCATGGAAACCAGGCAGCAGGCGGCTGAACAATAGGGGAGATGTTCCGGATCCCTGGAGCCGGCGCACTGAATAAACAGTACATTCTTCACCGGACTTCCATCGGAGGGCCGGGTAATTTTCCCGGCTGCGGCCATCTCTTCCATTTCAACATTGGTAATCACATCCTTGAACCGGCCATAGCCCAGATGACCCAGCTTGTTGGCATCGTAGGGGACCCATCCCGTGGCCTGGATCACGGATCCTGCCCGTTCACTGACCGCATCACCGTTATTCTTGATTTCCACGGAGAAAAGGCCAGGGCCGCCGCTGATCTTCTCCACCGTCGAAGAAGTATAGACTTTAATTTTGTCTTCCGCTTCCACCGCCTGGATCAGTTTTTCAGCACCGGTATCCGAAAGTTCTTTATAAGGAAGGGTGACGGTCTTCTTCATTTTGCCTAAGAAACCGCCCAAGCTTTCTTCTTTCTCCACCAGAATCGCTTGATAACCGGCTTTCGCCGCCTCAAGAGCCGCCGTCATACCGGCCAGGCCACCCCCCACCACCAGCACATCTTTGGAATATTCCTCTTCCGCCTTAAAAGGCTCCGGAGGTTGGGTGTCCTTGGCTTTGGAACATCCCATGCGCAGGTTGTCTTCCGCCAACTCCTGGGTATTTTCCTCTTTGGGAGGCATCACCCAGGCTACCTGCTCTCTCAAATTGACCCGTTCAACCACCACGTTCAGGCCAAAGTTGAATACATCGTAATTGACCCGGTAGGAACAGGCACCGATGATCACGGTGTTAAGGCCCTCATCGGCAATATCTTTATTGATCAGTTCAACGCCTTCGGCGGCGCACAGGCAGGGATGATCCTTTGAGACATCAATGGTGAAGTCTTCGGTCCCCTCCTCCTTGAGCTGTTCAATGTCCAGGGCATCTCCAATGCCGCACCCGGTGCATATATAAACTGCTGTCTTCTTGTCCATCGAGTTACCTCCTCGCGATTGATTGGATAGCCTTCAAAGCGGATGACGTGGCGTCCTGCACGGATGAAGCGACATCCGTGGGTCTCCTGACACAACCGGCGCCGTATATGCCGGTTTTTTCCGGATCATTGACCACGAAACCATATTCGTCCGCCGCCACATCGGGTGCGCCGGCTATGTCGAAACTGTTGGGAACCATGCCGGTGGCCAGGACCGCCATGTCAAAGGTCATGCGGAGTTGCTCTCCGGTCCGGGTGTTTTCGCCTTCCAGCAGCAGGTTGCCCGTCGCCTCATCCTCTGAGATGTTTGCAATTTTGCTCTTGATAAATTCTATTTTTTCGTCTTCCTGAACCATGGTGTAAAAGTCTTCCAGTCGATCCAGCGCTCGGATATCAATAAAAAAGATGCTGATGTCACAGTCCGGGTGTCGTTCCCGCACATAGGTGGCCTGCTTCATGGATGCCAGGCAGCAGATGCCGGAACAGTAGGGTAGATAGTTTTCGTCCCTGGATCCCGCGCACTGAACAAAGGCGATGTTTTTGACCTCTTTTCCGTCTGAAGGCCTGAGAATCTTGCCCTCCGTGGGGCCATTGGGAGATGCCATACGCTCCATCATCACGTTGGTGATGACGTTTTTGTATTCGCCGAACCCGTAATAATCGACTTCCTTGGCCTCGTAGGGATTCCAACCCGCGGCCCACACAAGGGCGCCCACGTTCAGATCAAAAGTGGATTCCGCCATATCCAGCTCAACAGCGCCATATTCACAGGCTTCCAGGCACTTCTTGCCGTCTTCCGTTCCTACGATGGAAGGATCAATCACATACCGCATGGGGAATGCAAATTCATGGGGAAGGTAGGCGGCCTTCATCTTGTCCATGCCGAAATTGAAGGGATTATCGATTTCCGCCTCACAGACATCACTGCACTTACCGCAGCAGGTACATTTATCGTTCACATACCGGGGCGACAGTTTGATGGTTACATTGTAATTACCTTCGGCCCCTGAGATATTTGCCACTTCCGCCATGGTGAAAAAACGGATTTTCGAATTCTGTCTCATGCGCCGGAAATTAATTTCAAGACCGCAATTGGGCGGACACAGCTTGGGAAAATACTGATACAACTGGGTTACGCGCCCACCCAGGTAGGGGTTCTTTTCAACCAGCACCACGTCATAACCGGCTTCGGCCGCTTCCAGGGCAGCCGTAATCCCGCTCATGCCTCCGCCAACCACCAGTATACTCTGGTTTGTCGTTTGTACATCTGCCATTGTCTCCTCCAGCGTTGATTTTTTTAAGCTGTTAGCTATTAGCTGTTAGCTGCATCCAAATACGTACCTCGTCAATAACCACTTTTCCCATGGAAAAATGCGCATAGACCAGATACGGATACCAATTAACAAAATGCTCCAGGCATCAAAAGACGCCTGGAGCATGTTCAACAAAGGTTAATGATTATACACCGGGGATGTTCCACACATCTTTCTTGGACATTTCCCATTCGCCGGTTGCAGCATCACGCCTGCAATTGGCGAAGCAGTGCCAGTTTTCTTCGTCCATTACGGGCTTATCAGCGCGGAAGTAGTATCCGGGCCAACGGGTCTCTTCACGGAAGAGCATGGTGCGCACATGGGCTTCAGCCTGTGCCATGCGGTGCATATTCTCCCAGCACCTTTCCAGTTCGTAGATACCCTCGGCAGCCAGTTTTTCGGCATCTTCCTGCAGATACACGAACAGCTCCATGGCTCTTTCAAGATTCGAGATACTGGTCTTGAAGGCCGCGGTTACGCCGCCTGCGTACTCATCCATGATCTTCTGCATACGATCCATGAAGGGGCGCCACAGGATGTAGTTGGGGTTGACGGAGGGTTCGGTGGTGAAGTTACAGAATTCCTGGTAGGTATCCAGGGGCGCCAGGATCTTTGCGCGCAGCGCTTCGACCGTTGCCGCATCCACATTGGGCTCCGCACCCTTTTCCACGATGTACTTAATGGCAGCTTTACCGGTAATACGACCTTCCGCATGGGAACCGGAGGAGAACTTATGGCTGGAGGCACCGGAGGCATCGCCGGCCGCGAACAGACCATCCACCGTCGTCATCTGGGCGTATCCCCATTTGTACGGGGTATCCAGATCTTCAGGACCGCTCACCCATGCACCGGAAGCACCGGAGTGGGAACCGATGAAGTAAGGCTCACAAGCGGCGATTTCGGAGTGTTTCTCTTCGGGTTTCACGTTCAGGGCCGCCCAGAGGTGGGCCTGGGAAATGGTCATATCCAGGAAATCTTCCCACGCTTCGGACTCCAGTTCCTTCATTTTCTTCTTGTAGCCCTTGGGGTCTTCCTTGAAGGCGTCGGCGATCTTGTTGATGGCCTCGGCTGTTTCCATGTACAGGGGGCCTAAGCCCGCATCCACATCCAGCATGCCCAGGTAGTTCCTGAGGTTGGCCGGGATCGGTTTGGCCAAGCCATAAGGCGCCCAGTTATTGAGCTCTTCTTTCCTCACCGACATGTACTCGCCGCCCACCGCGCTGATGGCACGGGATTTGAACAGCAGGAACCATGCACCCACGGGACCGTATGCATCCTTGAATCGAACCGGAATAAAACGCACTTCCTGACAGGTCATCTCGGCACCGGCCTTGATGGTGAAATAAGCACTGGAACCGGTGTTAAACGGAGGATACCAGGAACGTCCAAAACCTTCACCCACGGAACGGGGACGGAACACATGCACCGCACCACCCATGGTGGCGACCGTCGCCTTGGCCTTGAACACGTAGAATTTTTCTTCACGGGTGCTGAAACCCACAGCGCCCACGCACTTGTTGCCGTCCAGAAGCGGCTCAACGATGAAAATCCTTTCAAAAATTTCGCCACCCGCCTCAGCGATAGCGTTTTTGGCGGCTTCCGCGACGAGAATCTTGTAGGACTCACCGTTGATCATGAGCTGCCAGCGGCCTTCATGCACGTACTTGCCGTCTTCATCCAACCAGATTTTGAGACCCCATTTTTCAAACAGGTGAACTGAAGAGTCCACGTGACGGGCGATGTTATAAACCAGATCTTCCCTGGAAATGCCCATGAGGTCCTGACGCACGTAACGAACGTAGTCTTCGAGGGTATTGTCGCCGTCTCTCACGCCCACATACTGGTTGATGGCGGAAAGTCCCATGGCCACAGCGCCGCTTCGATCCAACGCAGCTTTGTCCACCAGGGTGACCTTAAGACCGTTTTTCTTTGCCCAGTAGGCGGCTTCAGTGGCCACACCACAGGCTGAGAAACCCCCACCGAGAATCAGGAGGTCAGTGCTGACTTCTACTGTTTCAAAATTTGCCATATCTAAGTTACCTCCTTTCTATAACGTGGGAACATCGATGCCCAGAGATGCGGGCTCGCTTGCCAGATTCTGGTCGTTCAGATCGTCACTGGTCGCATAACCGCCCAATGGATCTGCGGAACCTTCTTCGGTGGTCCGGATGGGGAACTTAAACCTTTTCAGGCTGCCATCGCGGAATTTGACCGTCCACATGATATCTTCGGAGCCGCGAAGCGGTGTACAGCTTGCGCCCAAAGGAATAAAATCGGCGTAACCACGAACATCCATGGCCTGCTGCGGGCAAATTTTGACACAGCATTGGCATTCCCAACACATGGAAGGATCACGGTTAAATGCTTTCATCTTCTCTTGATCCAGCACCATGAGGTCGTTGGGGCAAATATACATACAAGCAGTCTTGTCCTGCCCTTTGCAACCATCGCATTTTTCTGTAATTACGAAACTTGGCATTAGTATACCTCCTGATTTAACAATTTAAAAACGGTAAACGATGATACAATCAAAAGTGATTGATCTGTGAAGTTACGACGTTTACACCTCCTTTCCCTGTGATAAGGTCCAAAAAGCCGCCGATCGGAGTAAAGATGGATCATCTCCAACCGAAAATCTTCATCCATAACCACCAAAATACACCTGTTTGCCGTCTCAAAGTTTGTGCTGCGCTCTCAAAATTCGGCTTAGAATATACTTTGTGCATTTTGGAACAAGCACATTTATATCGAATTTTCTGAAGGTGTCAAGAAAAAATGATCAATTGTTTGAAGATTCTGAAAAAAAGTATCTCAGCAGCTTCGGTACCATCGGCGCCGGGCAGACCAAAAGGAACAACTGATTGTTAATACGATTGAATGTGTAGTTTTTGGGCTTAAAGGGTCTCACGGTTTTTGTGTGACGTCCGCACACACATTCTTGCCCTTTCCGAAAGAACCCGCCAGGTCCCTGGGCTGGCCCGTGGATTCAACGACGCTGCTCCAGAGTCGCCCATTGGGATCGATTCTTTTTCGCTCCGAAACCGACATGGGGATCGGCACGTGGGTGTATTCCGAATCCCAATACCCCACCACCATGTTGGTTCGGCCGGCCATACCCGCATGCACCGCATTGTGCCCCAGCAACAGGCAGAAAACGGAGTCTTTCGGGTTTGCGGGAACGCTGCGAATCATATAACTGGGATCAATGTACTTCAGATGCAATTCCACCTCTTCTCGCTGGAAATAGGCCTTGATTTCATCGCGAAGAAACAGCCCGATATCCCCGAACCGAAGGTTCCCTGACGCGTCACTGTCACCATCCCTGTTCAACAGATCCTGGCCGGCCCCTTCGGCCACAACAATCACCGCGTGAGTGGACAGCTTGAGCTGCTCTTTCAGCACCGGCAGGAAACGCTCAAGGGTAAATGATGCCTCCGGCACCAGACAAAAATTCACATCACTGGTGGCAAGGGTCGCATAGGCGGCAATAAAGCCGGATTCCCTCCCCATCAATTTGACCAGACCCACGCCATTTCTCGCCCCCTTGGCTTCCACATGGGCTGTGTAGATACTGGACCGGGCCGCTGAAACGGCGGTCTCAAACCCGAAAGACTGATCCACAAAGGAAATATCATTATCAATGGTTTTGGGAATACCCACCACGCCGATTTTGAGCTTGCGCCGACCAATCTCCTCGCTGATGGCCTGAGCACCTCGCAGTGTACCGTCCCCCCCGATGGTAAAGAGAAGCCCGATGTTCATGCGCTCCAGAGTGTCCACCATATCCAGAACATCCTGTGGCCCCCGGGATGAACCGAGGATGGTTCCCCCTTTTTCATGGATATCTTCCACGACCTTCGGGCTCAGTTCCAGGGGGACGTGCCGGTACCGGGCCGAAATACCCTCATATCCGTAACGGAAACCGAAAACAGTACCAACCTGATAATGATAATGGAGGCTCAGAACAATGGCCCGTATCACATCGTTCAACCCGGGGCAGATTCCCCCGCAAGTGACAATGCCGCATTTGAGTTTGGACGGGTCAAAGTAGAGTTTCTCTCTGGGTCCGGCCATCTCAAAACTGGGCAGGGACCTGCCGGCATTAATGCAGTCTTCGGCCTCTTTCAGCGTGCCGTGATACAATACGCGGTCCTCGTCAGTGACAAATTGTCCCCTGGGCATGGGGGACGACACACTGCATCGGCCCAGCTTTTCTATTTCCAGGTTCAACGCTTCTATTTCCATGGTGAATACCTCTTGCAAGGGTGCAGGGGGCAGTTGTCAGGGGGCAGGATGAAATCTGAAGCGACCATTTCCGAACTCTGACAACTGCACCCTGTAAACTATTTTCCAGGAGAATAAAAGAATCAGGGACAGACTGTCAACCCTGTTCATACTCGCTTCTGGAAGGCGGCAGGGAAAAAAGCGTTGACAACATTAATTCGCAATGGGTATTAAACTGAGATCTTAACTTAATGCCAAACTTACAATTCTTGAAGGAGATACGGCATGTCTGATGAATTGAGGGGGTCCGTAATGGTCGTGGGCGGAGGCATTGCCGGTATGCAATCCGCTCTGGATCTGGCAGATTCCGGCTACTTCGTTCACCTGTTGGAAAAAAGCCCGTCCATTGGCGGGGCCATGGCGCAGCTGGATAAGACATTTCCCACCAATGATTGTGCCATGTGAATTATATCTCCTAAACTGGTCGAGGTCGGCCGGCATATCAATATCCAGATCCATCCCTGCACCACCATAAAAAGTATCGAAGGGAAACAGGGAGATCTGAGAGTTCAAATTCAGAAAAAGCCCCGGTACGTTGACGTGGATAAATGCACCGGTTGTGGTGATTGCGCAACCCAGCTCATTGATGAAGCCCATCCGGCCACTGAAATTGACGGACAACTGTGGGCCGATAGAATCGAAATAGACCAATCCAAATGCATCCAGTGCGGCGACTGCGCGGACGCATGCATGATGGAAAATCCTCTGAAACACGCTTTGACAACGGTCGCCAAAAAGAGATTTGAGGCTGTTGAGAAAAATGAGGAAATTACCGCCCCCACACCCCTTCAGGAAGTGTTGGCAATGGGACTGGAAGAGCGGAAAACCTTCTGGCAAAACCACTTCCGGAAATGCATCAAATGCTACGGCTGCGTTGACATGTGCCCGGTTCAAATTCCCGGAACCCACGAAACCTTGACAATGGAAAAATGGGTACCGAAAGGCCACGTGCCGCCCCTCTATCCTCTCTTTCATTTAATACGAGCCTATCAGGTCTGGGATACCTGTGTGCTGTGCGGCGATTGTGAACAAACCTGCCCCGCGGGGATCCCCCTCAAAATGCTTCAGGACCTGGTGCGCCATTTTTCTCCCGAGGAAGTTTTCGATCTGGTTCCGGACCTAAAAAAAGACGCCCGGGATGCCATTATCCACGCGGTTAACAGCCAAACGGATCACCAAGGAGGATGAAAATGCACTTTGACATGACCTTGACCACCTGCCCGTTCTGCGGCACCGGGTGTAATTTTTATCTCCAGGTCCAGGACGAAGAGATTGTGGATGTGGTCCCCTGCAGGAGCCACGCTGTCAGCCAGGGCAAACTGTGTATTCTGGGGCGAAACGCCCATGAATTTGTTCAAAAACCGGATCGCCTGAAAAACCCTCTCATTAAGAAAAACGGCCGGTTCGTAGAGGTCAGCTGGCAAGAAGCTTACCGGAAAATCGCGGAAGGATTGACCGGCATCAAAGAAGCCCATGGGCCGGATGCATTGGGTGTTTTGTCCAGTGCCAAATGCACCAATGAAGAAAACTATCTCTTAATGAAATTTACAAGGGGCGTTCTGGGAACCAACAACATCGATCATTGCGCGCGCCTCTGACACTCCTCCACGGTGGCAGGTCTTGCCACAGCCTTCGGTGCAGGCGCCATGACGAACTCCATTTCCGAAATTGAAAATACGGATTGTATGCTCGTCATCGGAAGCAACACCACCGGTCAGCACCCCATCATCAGCGGCAGAATGATGAAGGCCAAGAACAAGGGCGCCAAACTCATCGTGGTGGACACACGAAAAATCCCACTGACCGAATACGCCGACATTTTTGTCAACTTAAAACCCGGAACCAATGTGGCCTTTCTAAATGGGATACTGCATATCCTGATCTGGGAAAACCTCATCGATCATGAATTCATTCGCGACAAAACCGAAGGGTTTGAGGCCTTAAAGGAAAAGGTGCGGGGATACACCCTGGAAAAGGTCAGTGACATCACGGGTGTCAGTCAGGACATTTTAAAACAGACGGCGCTAACTTTCGGCGGAGCCGAAAAGGCCATGATTTTTTATGCCATGGGCATTACCCAGCACACCACGGGCACGGACAATGTGAAAGCCGTTGCGAACCTTGCCATGGCCACCGGCAATGTGGGCCGCCCCTTCACCGGAGTGAACCCTTTAAGGGGACAGAACAATGTTCAGGGCGCCTGTGACATGGGGGCGCTGCCCAATGTCATGACCGGATATCAACCGGTGGCGAACATGGATGTACGCGCCCGGTTCGAAGACCATTGGGGCGTAACCCTTTCTGAAACCCCGGGACTGACCCTGGTGGAAATGATGGCCTCGGCCCGGAAAGGGAGACTCAAGGGGATGATCGTCATGGGCGAAAACCCCATGATGTCCGACCCCGACACCCGGCATGTGCAGCAGGCGCTGGAATCTCTCGACCTGCTGGTTGTGCAGGATATCTTCATGACTGAGACCGCACAACTGGCCCATGTGTTACTGCCCGCCTGCACATTCGCCGAAAAGGAAGGCACTTTCACCAATACGGACCGCCGTGTTCAGCGGGTCCGGGAAGCCATTTCGCCCATGGGGGAATCAAAACCCGACTGGCGGATCATATCAGAACTGGCAGACGTCATGAACGCACCGGGGTTTGATTTTGCCACCCCCGAAGAGATTATGGAAGAAATTGCCTTCCTGACCCCTTCCTACGCGGGCATCACCTATGATCGACTCGATAACGGCGAAGTCCTTTCCTGGCCGTGTCCCAAAAAAGACCATCCGGGAACCCCGTTTCTCTATGAAAACGGTTTTGCAAGGGGCCGGGGCATTTTTTCCGCCATGGATTACATGCCGCCCGCTGAACTCCCGGATCAGGATTATCCTTATATCCTCAGTACCGGCAGGATCCCCTTTCATTATCACGGAGGGAGCATGACTCGGCGGATTGATGTTCTGAACCGGGAAGCACCCGAAGCCTTGATGAACATCCATCCCGAAGATGCCGACCGGTTGGGGATCAATGAAGGTCAGATGGTCACGGTGCGTTCCCGAAGGGGGGAAATCGCCATCAAGGCTGCAAAAACCGATGAAGTACAGCCCGGCAGCATATTTATTCCCATGCATTTTGCGGAATGCGCCGTTAATAAACTGACGGACAGCCGGGTCGAAGCTCAGGCAAAGATTCCGGATTTTAAGGTTTGTGCCGTTAATATAGGTATTGGCAATTAGGAAGAGTCGAGATTTAATTGTCATTTCACGCCGAGGAGACTGTGATGAAAGAGTGGATCAGACAGGAAGCCGAAAATGCCCTTCAAAATGGTTATGAGGGTGTTCTTGCGTTAACGAAGCGATGGGGGCAGGTGGGCCCCTACCTGTTTCGGAACCTCGATGAACTGGATAAAATCGAGTTTTATCCCATACACAGATTGAGCAAAACCCTGACCCTCATGCTCAAGAAGCGCCCCGATATCCGGATTGCCGCCGTCCTCCGGGGGTGCGATGTAAGGGCCATCCGGCAGTTGGAGGATAGGGGCGAAATCCAGACGGATCAGCTACAAATTATCGGCATCACCTGCTCACATGACCAGGCTGAAATATGCAACTGCGAAAAACCCATTTACAATACCCTTAACTGCACCGGTTGCTGGAAGTGCATGGATGCCTGCAAGGAACAGGCGATCAATCGCATCAATACCTGCCCCATCGTCATTCCAAACGAATTTGACATGAAACTGTCAAATAGAAAGGCCATCTACATTCCTTATCCCCAGGCCGTTCCCCTCAAGGCCACCCGGGATCTTCAGAACTGTTTGAAGATCACCGGTGCCATGGAATGTAAAGGGTGCGAAACGGTGTGCCAGGCAGACGCCATTATCCACGAGGATGCTGAAGTTAATGAGGAAATCCGTGTGGGATCGGTTATTTTGGCCCCGGGTTTTGCGCCGTTTGATCCCTCGGGCCTGGACAGCTATGGCTTTGGCAGGCTTCCCAATGTGGTCACCTCAATGCAATTTGAAAGGATGCTCTCGGCTTCCGGGCCCTTTGGGGGGCACCTTGTGAGACTATCAGACCACCAGGAACCCAAGAAGATCGCATGGGTACAGTGCGTCGGTTCCAGAGAAAACAACAAATGTGATCGTGCCTACTGCTCTTCGGTCTGCTGTATGTATGCCATCAAGGAGGCCATGATCGCCAAAGAGCATGCCGGGGGGGATCTCGACTGCACCATTTTCTATATGGATATGCGGACCTACGGCAAAGATTTTGAACGATTCTATAATGACGCGCGGGAAAAGCACGGAATCCGGTTTGTACGCTCCCGCATCCATACGGTCGATATGGTTCCCGATGATGATACCTTGAGTTTTCGTTACGCCACGGAAGACGGGAACCCCATAACCGAATCATTTGATATGGTGGTCCTCTCCGTCGGCCTGGAGACGCCCCCAGAGCTGATCGATCTGAGCCATGACCTCGGAATACAACTCACGGAAGGGAATTTCTGTGAAACCTCCAGTTTCGCTCCGGTCACCACCTCGCGTGACGGCATATTTGTCAGCGGTGCATTCCAGAACCCCAAAGATATCCCCCAATCCGTCATCGATGCCAGTGCCGCCGCCTGTGCCGCGGGTGAAGCCTTGAGCAGTGCTCGGCACACACTGACAAAAACCAAAGAGGTTATTCCGGAAACCAACATCACGGGTCAACGCCCCAGTATCGGCGTCTTCGTCTGCCGATGCGGGATCAATATCGCCGGCGTGGTGGATATCGACCAGGTCAGGGATTATGCGGCCAACCTCCCTTACGTGGATTATGTGACCGACAATCTCTATACCTGCTCACAGGACACCCAGGACACCATGAGCCAGGTGATCAAAGAGCAAAAGTTGAACCGGATTGTGGTGGCGGCCTGCACCCCTAAAACCCATGAACCATTGTTCCAGGAAACGCTGATCAATGCGACCCTGAACAAATATCTGTTTGAAATGGTCAACATTCGAAACCAGGATTCCTGGGTCCATAAAAACGACCCGGAACAGGCCACTGAAAAGGCAAAGGACCTGGTTCGAATGGCGGTGGCAAAAGTCGCCCTCATGGATCCCCTGCAGGAATCCACCCTTGAGATCGATCAGGGAGCCCTTGTGATCGGAGGCGGGATTTCCGGGCTGACCACCGCTAAAACCCTTTCAGCCCAAGGGTATCCGGTGTGTCTGGTTGAACGATCATCCGCTCTGGGAGGCCAGGCCCTCAGCCTGTTTAAAACCTGGAAGGGAGAGGATGTTCAAGAGCATCTGGCGGATCTGGTGGAGGCCGTTCAATCGGACCCCAACATTGATGTGTGTCTGGATACGGAAGTGGCGAATGTGGAAGGGTTTGTGGGCAGCTTCACAACCACCCTTACCGCCAACAACGATAAAGAAAAAACGCTGACGCACGGTGTGGCGGTCATTTCAACCGGTGCATCAGAATATCAACCCCATGAATATCTCTATGGGGAAGACTCACGGGTCCTGACCCACCTGGAACTGGATCGCAGGTTCCTGGCCGACGACCCGGTACTTAAGGAAACCAAAACCGCCGTATTCATCCAGTGCGTGGGCTCACGGGAACCAGAACGGCCTTATTGCTCCAGGGTCTGCTGTACCCATACCATGGAAAGCGCCCTTCATCTGAAAAGTCTGAACCCCAAGATGGACGTCATGGTCCTTTACCGGGACATCCGGACCTATGGGGAGCGGGAATATTTGTATCGGAAGGCGCGAATGGCCGGGGTGAAATTTTTCCGGTATCCCCTGGATGAAAAACCGCAGGTTTCTTTAGCAGGGGATACACTTCAGGTTGAAATCATGGACCGGATCCTGGCACGTAACATTCGGATTGAAACCGATCTGCTGTGCCTCAGTACCGCCATTGTGCCCTACCGGGATGAAAAACTGGCACAGTTTTTTAAAGTCCCCATGAACGAAGACGGGTTTTTTGTGGAAGCACACGCCAAGCTGGGTCCCTCAAAATTCGCAACGGACGGGGTCTTTTTGTGCGGTATGGCCCACTATCCCAAACCCATTGACGAATCCGTGGCACAGTCGCTGGCAGCGGCATCGTGCGCTATCACCCTGCTGGCCAGAAAACGCTTTAACGTCAGCGGGACGGTTGCGGCCGTTAACCCACTGTATTGCAGCAGCTGCGGTGTATGCATCGAGCTGTGTCCTTTTTCGGCGCCCTCTTTTGTGGAAGAAGGGCGGTTTGAGGGCAAAGCCCAGGTGAACCCCATTCTGTGCAAGGGGTGCGGTCTGTGCGTGGCCTCCTGTCGATCGGGCGCCTTGAATCTCAAGGGTTTTGGCGAGGGACAGATTATGGCGATGATTGATCAGATTTAGGAATTCAGATGAGAATCTCACGAAAATTGCATTTTTTTCTAAAATTTGGATTCACGATGTGGTATAGGAGGGCGCAGTTGTCAGTTATCAGTTGTCAGGGTATTCGGTTTTAACCTTACACCTTACAGCTAAAAATAATAAGGAGATGAGGGAATGAGCGATTGGGAACCAAAAATCACAACCTTTCTCTGTAACTGGTGTAGTTACGGTGCAGCAGATTTGGCGGGTGTGAGCCGATTTCAATACCCGCCCAATTTCAGGATCATCCGGGTGCCCTGCTCGGCCCGGGTCACCCCGAAATTCGTATTGGCGGCCTTTCGTCACGGCTCTGACGGTGTATGGGTGTCCGGCTGACACCCCGGCGACTGCCATTACCTGGAAGGTAATTACTACGCAAGACGGAAATTCGCACTTTTGAAGGGTCTTCTGGAACATGTCGGCCTTGAACCGGGACGGCTCCATTTTTCCTGGATATCGTCAGCTGAGGCAACCAAGTTTGTTGAAGTGGCGAATACGGTGGCCGGCGATGTGAAGGCCCTGGGCCCGACCCGTTATTTCGTTAAATCGAGAGCCGAGGTGGCATAATGCTCAAATACACTGAAAAAATCAGGGAAACTGCAAAAAGGCTGCTTGCAGAGGAAAAGGTGGATGTCTTCATCGGCTACCGGAAGGGGACGGTGCCCATGATGAACGAGCCTCTGCTGGTGAACCACCCTGACAAAGTGGACCAGCTCTACTGGGACAACTTTTGCGGTTTGAACCTGTGCAATTATCTGACCAAACGAACCGATAAGATCGGCATCGTCGCCAATGGGTGTAACGCGAGAAATATCGTCACCCATATTATTGAAAATCAGATCAAACGGGATCAACTCTATATTGTGGGCATCCCCTGCGAAGGGATGATCGACCATCGGGCCGTAGCCCGGGCGGTCAAGCATAAAGAAATTCTGGATATTGTTCAGGACGGGGCCAAATTTGTGGTCAAGGGGAATGATTTTGAGGAAACCTTTGAAAAAGCAAAGTTTCTACAAAGCAACTGTGCGGTCTGTAGACACCGCAATCCCGTCATACACGATGAAATGCTGGGCGACCCGGTGGATGAGCTAACCGACGTCAACCCCTATTCGGATGTGGAAAAAATCGAGGCCATGGATCCCGAAAAGAAACAGGGGTTTTTCACGCGGCTCATTAGCCGGTGTATCCGATGCTACGCCTGCAGAAACAGTTGCCCCCTGTGCTACTGCCCCACCTGTTTTGTGGATGAATCCGCACCCCAGTGGGTAGGGAAAAGCATTGATCCCACGGATACCATGACCTTTCACTTTCTGAGGGCGTATCACTGTGCGGGACGATGTACCGACTGCGGCGCCTGTGAGCGCGTCTGCCCCATGGGCATCTCCATGAGACAGTTTACCAAGAAACTCAACAAGGACACTGAGGAATTTTTCTCCTGGGAAGCGGGACTTGATCCGGAGAAAAGACCGCCTCTGGATGTTTACCGGCCCGATGACTATAATGATTTCATTAAATAGGTTAGAGATGGATTTAAAAGGTTTAAGGTGTAAGGTTTTAGGTTTAAGGTTTAAACCCTTACACCTTATACCCTATACCTTATACCCTATACCTTATACCCTATACCTAAATCCATAGATGAAGGTAGCTGATATGACTGAGAAAGTATTCACCAAAGAAGAATGGCTGGGGGCTCTGGAGACCTTAAAGGAGTCCTATAAACTCTTGGGTCCGGTTAAGGATGGGGATTTTCATACGTTCATACCCCTGGACGGAAACAAAAAGCCGGACTTTGATTATGAAAACAGCAGGCACTCCCCCAAATCCGTTATTTATCCGGAATCTGAAAGGATGTTTGAATACTCGCTGGACGAAACACAAGACGATGCCCATATCCTGAAGGAATCGCCCAAGGACTATTCACCCCGGGCGGTGGTAGGCATCAGACCCTGCGACGCCCATGCCTTTCAACTTGTAAAACGCAACTTTGACAATCCCGAATACCGGGACCCCTGGTGGACCGGGCATTTTGAAGCCACCACCCTGGTGGGGCTCGGATGCAATGCGCCCTGTGCCACATGCTTCTGTACCCAAGTGGGGGGCGATCCATTCCATGAGGCGGGATTGGATGTACTGCTCTTTGATCTGGGGGATCGTTTCCTGGCAAAGGGTGTCACCGACAAGGGAGAAGCCTTGCTGGAAAAAACAGCCGGAAGCCCGGCTGACGATGCAACGCTTGCAGCAGCCGAAGACTTGAAGCAGCCTGCCCGGGATAAAATCACCGCCAAAATCCCCACGGATCAATTGAAAGACAAGGTGACCAACGAACTGTTTGATGCTCCGTTCTGGGAAGAGGTGGCCTTTGCATGTCTCAATTGCGGTACCTGCACCTACCTCTGCCCCACCTGCTGGTGTTTCGATATTCAAGATGAAGTCCAGGGGAAACAGGGTGATCGGATTCGAAACTGGGATTCCTGCATGTTTCCCCTCTTTTCCCTTCACGGATCGGGGCATAACCCCAGGGACAAAAAGTTCCAGCGGGTGCGGCAGCGTTTTATGCATAAACTCAAATATTATGTGGACAAATACCAAAACGGCGTTCAGTGCTCCGGATGCGGACGGTGCGTCAGATACTGTCCGGTGAACATCGATATCCGAAAAGTCTGCGGGTTGATGGATGGGTTTAAGGTGTAAGGTGTAAGGCTTAAGGTATTAGATTTCACCGTGCTGACGGCACTTAATTATAGAAGATTGTAAGCAATGCACCGGGTGTAATGCCTGGCGCAACAAAGAAGGGGGTTCAATTGGGAAATCCTTATTTACCCTATCCTGTTCGCATTGACAGGATTGTCACGGAAACAGAGGACAAAAACCTCAAGACTTTCAGGTTTGTATTTCTCAACCCGGAAGACGAGGAGAAATTCGCCTATACACCCGGACAATTTGGAGAATTGTCCATTGCCGGAAAGGGGGAAATTCCCATCGGCATTGCGTCTTCACCGACGGAAAAAGGGTTTGTGGCCTTTACGGTCAACAAAGTGGGACTCGTCACCTCCCATCTTCATAACATGAAAGAAGGGGATATCATGGGGCTTCGAGGCCCCTTGGGCAACTGGTATCCCTGGGACGAAATGGAAGGTAAGCACGTGGTCATCGTCGGCGGTGGTTTTGCGTTCACCACACTGCGCTCCAGCATCATTTATATGCTGGACCCTGAAAACAGGTCCAAGTTTGCAGACATCTCCGTGGTGTACGGCGCCAGAAGCCCCGGCATGCTCCTTTACAAGGACGAATTGGCCGCATGGGAACAGCGGGATGACATCAACATGCACATCACCGTTGACGGTACCGATGATCCGGACTGGAAATACAATGTGGGATTTGTCCCCACCATTACGGAACAGAAGATCACCAGTGCGGAAAATGCCATCGCCATCGTTTGCGGACCGCCCATCATGATTAAATTCACCCAGCCGGTTCTGGAAAAGCTGGGGTTTTCTCCGGATCGAATCATCCTTTCCCTTGAGATGCGCATGAAATGCGGCATCGGCATCTGCGGCAGGTGCAACATCGGGGATCAATACGTATGTAAAGACGGCCCGGTTTTTCCACTGGCCCAGCTCAAAAACATGCCGGGAGAATATTAGGTCAAACTTGAAGGCCCGTGATAACCCCATGACACCGGCATGCGGTGCTTAGTAGGATGGGACCACGGGCCTTTTCCATTCGGTCGGCCAATTCAAAAAGTTCCCTCACACGATATCCTCCGATACCGGCTCCCAGTTGATGACTTCGGATCACCAGGGGCTCCCAAGGGGGAAAGTGAATTTCGCTGAGCAATTCAAACATATTCTGCTTTCGAGGGTTTCCCGTATAAGTGCAGCGATCTCGGGGTTCAGCACAATCATCCGGACAGAGAAAATCCGCATGGCTCACAAATATATTACCGTTCTCGACTCGCAGAGGATGGGGGAAGAGAGGATCCATCTTAGCGGGAATAGGGGTCCGCTTTAAATTCTTTTTGCCTTGATCCAGCAGGTACCACTCCACCGCCAGATGAATGGGGACCGCCGGAACAATCCAGTCGGGATGATGTTCCGCCCCTTTCGACAGATGTTCCGCCAGGTAGGCCGCCCCATCGGCCTTAACAAGGGTTCTCCCCGGACCTTCCGCCTCATGAAGTTTTTCCGCTTTCAGGTCCACCAGAACAAGATGCAGATCTTTCATTTTCGCGGTTAGACGATCCGCCGCCAAACGTCCGAAACGCCCGGCCCCGATAATCCATATTTCTTTCATATGAAACCCGAATTGACGTAGGGGCAACCCCCCGTGGTTGCCCGTTTAATCATTATCAGGGCGGCCACAGGGGGCCGCCCCTACGCGATCATTCAACAGGCGGATATCCAGTGGACCGGAGCCCGTATCCATGTGCACATCCCTTTGAGCGAATGGGATTTCGATGCCGGCTTCCTGAAACATCCGGTTGATCCGGTGCCGAATCTGGTTCTGCACCTTAATCGCATCTGAAAGGGATACAAACACCCGCAGCTTGAAATCCAGTGAGTCGGCACCAAACCCTTCAAAATACACGCTGGGACCCGGATTATCCAGGACCAAGCTGTTTTCCTTGGCAATTTTCAGTAGTAACTCCTCAGCTTTTTTTGCGTCCGAACCATAACCGATCCCCACATCAATGACCACGCGCCGGATATGGTCGGAAAGGGACCAGTTGGTGATCTTCTCGGAGAGAAAGGCCTGGTTGGGAACGATCAACTCACGCCGGTCCCAGTCGGTGATGGTGGTGGAACGGATGCGGATCCTTGATACCTTTCCGGTGGAACCGGCCACCGTAACCGTATCTCCCAACCGGATGGGTCGTTCAAAAAGGATGATAATGCCCGATACGAAATTGGCAAAAATATCTTTAAGACCGAAGCTCAATCCCACAGTCATGGCCGCGGCCAACCATTGGAATTGCTTCCACCCGATGCCGAGGGCATTCAACCCGGCAAACAGGCCCACCATAAAAATGGCATACTGCCCGATCAGGCCGAAGGACTGCTGACTGCCGGTATCGAGATGGGAACTCCTGGCCATGAGAATTTCCAGAAGGGCCGTACCCGTCTTGACCGCGATAAAAGTGCCGGTAAAAATAATAATGGCCGTGATAAGATTGAGCAGGGTAATGGATTCCATAATGGGCGTCCCGGCTTTATCAACACCCACTTCACGACTCCAGAGAAGCACGTTTTCTAAAAAACGGAAGGCAGGGAATACCTCGGCCCAGATGAGCCAGAGCCCCACCAGCCCGGCCACCAGAATGACTGAACGGATGAGCAGGGACGTCTGCGCATTGATTTCTTCCATCTCCATGGCAGGCGCCGCAGCCATGGGGCTTGCCTGTATGCTTTCTTCCGGATCAGTTCCCGATTCCAGGGCCTTCCTGGCGGCCTCTTCCCGCTCAATTTCAGACTTTTTCAGGGCAAGCTTTATCTGCGCCAGTCGCAATCCCCGCTGCATAAGTGCATCCGCGATCACCAGAATCAGCATCAGCCAGGCCGTTTGGGCAAAACTTGAACCGAGTTCATAGGCGGTGAAATAATACCCCACGACCGGAAGGACCACCAGGGCCACCGGACAAAGGAGAACCAGGAAAGACCAGAGGGGAAGATACTTGATGAGCCAACCTTCGGGACGTCCTCGACGAATGGTTTGTATCAGCGGGCTGGACTTGCGGAGACAACGCCAGAAAACCAGAAGCACCGGAATCATGGCAAAGAGGAATAGAATTCGTCCCAATGAACTGCGAAACCCCTGGGCCTGTGGGCCATGCTGTATCATCACCACAAAAAACAAGATGGGCACGGAAAGGATCAGAAGGGTTCTCGCCGAGCGGACCAATAGGGCGCACACCGGTTGATTCCATGAAAAATACGTTTGCCCCATGCCGTTTTTTCTGCAGAGCTGCGCCAGAAACCTGAGAAAAATAAAGGCTTCCAGGGTTACGGCAAGCCCCGCGCAGAACGACCGGGTAAAGTAGTTTCCCATGGGAAGAGTCCACAGATAGAGGGCTCCCAGATAAAAGACAAACGGTATGCCCGCCGTTCGAAGGAACGTCAGGAACATGAGTGCCAGGGTGCCACCCATGTTTTCCGTGGATGCTTTTCCCTCATGGGCCATGATCCTTCGTTTGACCCAGGAACGGGACAGAAGCAGGACCAGAAAGCCCAGCATTAGAAGTCCCCACACCGCGGGACCGCTTCCCATGGACAGGCCCAGGTCCCCCATAAATTTCGACCAGTTGTCTGGATTCAAAAACCATCGCAGCACTGTTTCGGAGCCCTTCACATCGGAAGTAGAGATCAGATCAGCGCTCTGGGTCCATAACAATCGCTGATTGATAAAATCTCGGTATTCCTCGGACAAATGGTCAATTTTTTTCTGGGCGGCCTCCTGACCGTTAAGCTGCTTCAGATAATTGCCGTAGGAAGCCCCGGTTTCTTCCAACAGTTTTCTTCGACTTTCCAGCAGGAGAAAGGCCTGCATGTTCAGTTCTTCATTTTCTTTGGGCGTAAGGGAAGATTCCAGGTTGTCCAGCTGCTCATAAATGTTGTTTTTTAAAACCAGGTAATCCTGCCGTTCCTGAATCAATTCATCATTGGCCAGGTTGGCCTGAAGAATTTCGTTTCGGCGATGAAGCGCGACCTTGGTGTCCGCCCGGCTTTTCCTCAGCGTTTCCCGCCGGGACTGAAGCCACAAACCCGCTTTCCGAGTGAGCCCCATCATGGTAATGCGCCTTTGGGTGAGTCCAAAATCCTTTTCAGTCTGGTCGGCGCGAGTTTCAAGCAATTTGGTGGTTTTTGCCGCCTGTTGTTCCTTTGAATCAAGATCAATGAGGGTTTTGGAAAGCGATCGGTTTTCTTCCCCCAGTTGATGCAGAAAATCCCCGGCTTTGGGCCAATCCTTTGCCGTCATCTCCTTGAGGCATTCCTGGGCCTGTCGCAATTCAATAAACCCCACATCACTCTGCCGACGTTCCCTTACCGATTCCCAGGTCTTGATCTGGGCTTCCAGGCGATTGACTTTTCGGGAAATCAGGGCCTGCTGGTTCTGGGTGACCGCCAATTCCCGTTGGGCGAGGGCCACTTCCCGGTCCGCTGCATTCAGTTGCGCTTTCAAGGCCGCCTGCCGGGCCCGAAGGCTGGTTCGTTTGGCACGGATGAGGCGGGGCGATTCATCTTCGGGTTTGGGACTGGACAGCTTCTTCTGAAGCTCGGCCAGGGACTGCTCATATTGGGCAATACTCTGGCGCAACTGGGCCGGCCGTTTAAACGCGTCCTGCAGACTTTGTTTTTTCAATTCAAGCTGGGTCTGCGCCTCCGCCAGTTGAATCTGCAATTGGGCTATTTCTCCTTCGATTTCGCCCAGCGCCATGGCCTTGGCCTTCTCTTCCACCGCGGCTGTCCGAACCGGCTTCATGACACCTTTAGGCAAATCAGCCGGTTTCGGCAACTCGTCCAGGGCAGTCGCATATTGAGACATATCAGCAAGGGCTTTTTCACGGCGCTGAAGAGAATCGATGGCTTTCTGGTAAAATGAGATAATCCGCTCTTTGGATTCGGGTGATAGTTTGGGCGCCGCTTTGGCGATTCGAATCCGTTCCTCCAATGCCGGCACTGTCAACTCCGGCAACCCCTCCATGGCGGGGGGAACCGCTTCTTGAATACCTTGAGCCTCAGCGGACCGGCATATCTCAGGCGTTACAACCGGAAAAAGCAAAACGAATATGAGGGCCGCAGTAAGAATTGCCGACCTCTGCGGGTCCCGATAAAATGAAAGAGAACGCTTTGACATATTTCCTCCTGCTCACATGAGCTTGATTACAATTTCAGGCATTCCGACACAACCAACATTAAGAACATACGTGCAGGCGATTTCCTTGTCAACCGGTTCCGGGATATTTCGCTGTAACCGGCCTTTTTGGACGAAAAACGTTTCAAAGCAAAAATCAGTCTCAAAATCCGGAGCGTATTATGCAACCTGCTTTTTCCTTCACATTCAAGGTTCGTTTGTTGTATATAAAGGTCCATATTCTTCAAATATAACGGTTTATGGCATAAAAAATACCGGAGAGACTCTAATGGGCAACCATACAATTCGTTTTCTACCCGCAGATCGGTCCGTCCACGTGGCGGACGGTACCACCATCGCTGAGGCGGCCCAGCAGGCCGATGTATTTATTACCAATCTCTGTGGTGGTGAAGGGGTCTGCGGCAAATGCCGTGTGCAGGTGACAAAGGGTCGGGCCCATGCCGAAGAGCACGCAAAGGGTTTTTTCTCCCAGGATCAAATCATGAAAGGGTATGTCCTGGCCTGTCAGACCCGGATCCATGATGATCTGGAAATCATCATTCCGGCCGAATCCCGTTTGGATGCCTCCAAAATCATGACCGGCGGTGAAAGCCAGGCCACGGCCGAATTGGAACTTAACCCCCTCGTCAAAAAGTTTTATCTGGCCCTTGCTGCACCCACCATGGAAGACAATGTGCCGGATGTGGAACGAATCGCCAGAGAACTCAGGAAAGAACTGGGGTGGCATACCTTTGATATTCCCCTCGACTGCTTGCAAGACCTTTCCACCAAGCTGCGTGAAAACGACTGGAAGGTAACGGTGACGGTGGCCAGACACGGAGAGAACTATCGAATCCTGAGAATTGAACCCTTTGATACGGCCCAGTCCCATTACGGTCTTGCCGTGGACGTGGGAACCACCACCGTGGTCGCCCAGTTGCTGAATTTAAACACCGGCGAGGTACTGGATGTGGAGGGGTGCCACAACAAACAGGCCAGTTTTGGTGAAGATGTGATTTCGCGCGTCATATTTGCCTGCGGTAAAGGGGGCATGGATCCGGTGCAACAGGCGGTTGTCAAAAATATCAACACCCTGATCGCAAGACTTGTGAAGAAGCGGGAAATTTCCCGTGAAGAGATCGACATCATTGTGGCAGCCGGAAACACCACCATGAGCCACCTGCTCATGGGGTTGACGCCTTGCTCCATCCGCCTGGATCCCTATGTACCCACCGCCGACGAATTTCCCCAAATCCGAGCATCCGAGATCGGCATTCACATCAATCCCCAGGGCATACTGGAAGTCATGCCCTGCGTGGCCTCTTATGTGGGGGGAGACATCGTCGCGGGCGTTCTGGCAAGCGGCATATCGGAAAATGAAGCGGTCAAGTGCCTCATCGATATCGGCACCAACGGTGAAATCGCCATCGGCAACCAGGACTGGCTGGTGTGCTGCTCGGCTTCCGCGGGTCCCGCCTTTGAAGGGGGGGGGACCCGTTGCGGCATGCGGGCCACCGACGGTGCCATCGAGAAAGTGGCCATCAGGGATGGTGAGCTGCACTATGAAACCATTGGCGGCAAAAAACCCCGGGGGATCTGTGGCTCCGGGCTGATCGACTGCATTTATGAGCTGGTGCGAAACAACATCATCGGCCAGGACGGAAAATTCGACCGGCAGCGGGAGGATGCCCGTCTGAACATTGAAGACGGTATTCCCGAATACATCATTGCTTACGCCCATGAAACGGAGACTGCCGCCCATGTGGTCATCACCGAATCGGATATCGACAACCTCATCAAGAGCAAAGGTGCGGTGTTTGCAGCCATTAAATCCCTCATGGATTATATCGGGCTGGGGTTCGACACCATCGATACCCTGTATGTGGCGGGGGGGTTCGGCAGCTTCCTGAATATACCAAAATCCGTGGCCATCGGTCTTCTGCCCGATATACCCCTTGAAAAAATCAAATTCATCGGCAACAGTTCCCTTACGGGGGCACGGGCCTGTCTTCTTTCAGCGGATGCATTTGAAACCTGCCTGAATATTTCGAGATCCATGACCAATATCGAATTGTCCACCCATCAGCCCTTTACCGACGAATATATTGCAGCCCTTTTCCTGCCCCATACGGATGGTAAACTTTTCCCTTCGGTAACTTACACCAAAAGATGAAACCCGGGAGGTGAAAATGGATCACGATGAAATCAAACAAATCCTGGAGAGATGCGAATTCTTTAAGAGTCTTCAAGAATCTTACATCAAAAACATCATCGGTCTGTGCCGGATGCAAAAGTATGAACCGGGGGAATATGTTTTCTCCCAGGGGGATTTCGGTGAATATCTTTATGTGATCGCCGAAGGACACGTGTCCCTGGAACGGTCCATGGATCTGGGAACCCGCAAGGGGAATGCCGTGATCGGACTTTTGGGGAAAGGGCGGGCCATGGGATGCTGGTCGACCCTGTTGGGCCAGCCCCACACACTGATGAGTTCGGCCGTCTGCCGGAAACCCACAACAGTGGTCAGTATCAAGGGGACGGCGTTAAGAGAAATCATGATGGGTAACCATGACCTTGGATTCAGCCTCATGGAAAGCCTCTGTTTTCTCCTTCGGGACCGGCTCCACGGGGCGTTGGGCGCCATGGAAAATATTTAAAGCGGCAAGCCGCAGTTGTCAGTTTTCAGTTGTCAGAACGGATGGATTCGGGAAACAAAAGAACTCTCGGCCATGCTCCCAGAACCCAGCAAATCCCGAATGAAGATAAATTAATATCAATATGCTGTTACTGATAACTGACAACTGATAGCTGGTACAATAATGATTTTCCTGTTTTCGGTGACTGAGAATCAGGTGAGTAGGTAGTAACAACGGAGTTTCTAATGGATGACGATATTCGTACCCGGGAAGCGGCCATGCTGGTGGATATTGAAGGCTGGCTTCAAGGGTTTAACAAAGAGAGAAAAAACCTGATTCCCATGCTTCAATTGA